>Ga0116143_10000640_pt1 | contig 47573 bp, 51 predicted proteins | sample AD_UKC034_MetaG_FD_89745 | JGI IMG/M metagenome (GOLD analysis project Ga0116143, IMG submission 89745) | Active sludge microbial communities of municipal wastewater-treating anaerobic digesters from USA - AD_UKC034_MetaG | ecosystem: Engineered > Bioreactor > Anaerobic > Digestate | place: USA... | reverse complement strand
TCTTCCATCCGGCAAGGGCTTCCCCATGTGGCCAGGATAAAGATGACATACTTTGAACCCTGTTCAGTCCATCGGACCCTGGGTTCATTGGCCACATAACCTCTCAGGGTGACCTTATTTATTTTCCTTTCCATTTCGCAAAAACCAAAACCGGCACCAAATCCAGTGAACCTGGATACCCAAAACCAATGATCCGGTCACAGCGAACCTGGTGCCGGCGTTTATTTATATTTCCGTGGAAGCGGATGCGGTGACTTCCAGCCGTTCTGTCTTGGGCAGGACTTCAAAACGGGAGAGGATGATCTCAGTGATGTACCGTGTAGTCCCGTCTTTGGCGGTGTAGTTCCTTGAGTTCAACCTTCCTTCGAGGGCAATTTTATTCCCTTTGTGCAAGGTTTTTTCAACCTGTTCGGCTAATTCGCCCCAGGCCACCACCTGGTGCCATTGAGTCTGTTCGACCTTTTTACCCTGCTTGCCTGCATAATTGTCGTGGATGGCAAGGGTAAAGCTGGCATTTTTAGAACCACTTTCAAATTGTTTGGTCTGGGGCTCTTTACCCAGAAAGCCCGTCAATTGGACTTTGTTCGCTTCATGTGTCATGTCGTTTAAATTAGTTGTTTAAAAAATTTGGATTGTTTCACCGGGAGCCTCGCCCCGGTCAGGCAAATATGCACTTCCACTCAGGCCTAGCCGGACATTAATCGATTACTTTCGTTTGTTACCGATTGTACACGGTTGAAAACGGATCTCCTCTTCATTCCGGCTTTATAAAAAATTGAATTTCTATAAGTTATGTGTAGATGGCCCAATTTCCTGCAGTTTCTTAACAGGTAAAAAAATGGAGAAATCTCAAAGGGAGGCTGGGCATTCGGCTGGAATTTTTGCGATTCATCAGGGGAATCCATGCATTTGCCGATAAAACTTTCGACCGGATCCCTCCGACCCTGAATTTTACCTCCGTAATCAAAAATTCTATGACACGTTTAATTCAATCCGTCAAATCCCTGGCTTTCATCCTGACTCTGGGTTTTGTACTGGCGGGTGGTTTTCTTCATGCCGATGCTCCGGATTGGATCACGGAGAAATACCCGGCCTACACCATCCACTACACCCTTCAGGATGAATGCAATAAACTCGAATACCTTAGCCTTATCGATGAGGGAATAAAATCGGTGGAGTCCTTTTTTAATTCCCCTTTTCAAAAACCATTCGAAGTCATCATCCATCCTGACCGGCATTCCCTGGAAACAGCCTGGCAAAAGCAGCTTAACCTGCCCGAATTCAAATCTGAATGCTGGATGGTTGCCAGCGGAGACGCCTACAGGCTGGACATGATATCCCCCCTGCTCTGGGAAAGGGAATCCTGTGAACACCGCTTTGCCGACAAAGACAAGACCCGGAAGCTGATCATCCATGAACTGGTCCATGTTTTTCACGGCCAACGGAATATAAGCCCGGATTTCAGCGAACTCTCCGGCATGGACTGGTTTGTGGAGGGAATGGCGGCCTATGTTTCCGGCCAATGTGATGAGGACCGGTTGGCACAGGTCCGGACCGCCCTGGAGCAACATAAACTTCCTGAAGATTTGGAAAACTTTTGGACAGGATCCTTCAAATACGGGCTTTCCGGCAGCATGATCCAGTACCTGCAGACCATTTACGGCAAACAACGGTTGGCGGACCTGCTTAAAATCAATTCCCTGAAAGACCTTCTTGCTGAATTGGATACCACTGAATCCGTCCTCCTCTTCGGATGGACTCAATTCATGAATGGTCCTGGTCATTGATGGGTGAAGGCCTTCGGGGATTTCGCACAGGGAAACCCCTATACTCCTTCCAACAGCATGATACTCCTGTGCTATTTTAAAGCATTTGCAAATATTATAAACGGTTTTTAAATTAAACCTCCATCCTTCTGAAAAGTCAAAGCGCCAAAGACTTTTCTCCTATGCTGCGCATTTTACCGATTCTGACCATAATGGTTATCGCTCCCAAGGCTTCCTCAACCAATTATTATATCTCCTCCAGCGACATCCGGGCAAATGACTCCAACCCCGGCACCTCCCCCCTTGCTCCCTGGAAATCCTTTTCCCCGGTAAACTCCAAAGCTTCGCTGGCCACCGGCGATACGATTTTCCTGAAGCGGGGAGATACCTTCCGGGAACAAATGAATCTGAAAGCGGGGCGAAACCTGGTGATTACGGCCTACGGCACCGGGGAGCTTCCTGTCATCAGCGGAGCCGACCAGGTGGCCTCATGGACAGGGGAAGATGGAATTTACCAGGTCAAGTTTTCAAAACAGGCGCTCAACTTTTTTGTAAATCACAAAGAACAGGTACTCGCCCGGTTTCCGGACGAGGGCAGTTATCTTACGGTCGACCAGGCCACCAACGACTATCTCCAGGATGCCGCGCTTGGCAGCATGGACCTGGCCACACTCAACCAATCCCAGGTATGCGTGCATACCGCGCAATGGTGTTGGGAGAAATCAGGGATTGTTTCCGCTTCTGGCAATAAAATTAATTATCTCCATCCGACGCTCCGCGTACCGACGGCCGGGTATGGTTATTTTCTTTACGGTCATCTGAGTTACCTGAATACAGGCAAAGAATGGGTTTACGATTCCATAAACCAGTTGCTTTATTACAAACCGGTGTCCGGCAATCCGAACACCATGACTTGTGAAGTCACGGTGCGGGCTTACGGGATCCTGCCCTCGAAATCGGTGACCGGGCTTCATATCAGCCAGATCGCCTTTGCAAAACAAGGAGAATCCGGAGTGGCCCTGCCTTATCCTGAAAACGAAAATTTTAAAATCGACCAGTGCCGATTTGAGGGACAATATCAACATGGGGTGGACATCCAGGGAAGGTATGCGGAAATCAGCAATTGCACGTTCAGGGAAGTGGACGGACTGGCCCTATTTATCCATGGTACCGGATTCGGAGTCAGGATCCATCACAATACGTTCCGGAATATCGGCCCTTTCCGGAACAGCGGCATTGGCCAGGAAATCAATCTTTCCGCGATCAAAGGGGCCTTCGTCGACAGTTGCCATATCCATCACAACGACATCGACAGCACCGGCTATTGCGGTATTGCCATGGATGGGAAATACAACCTGATCGAACGGAATATCATCCGCAATGCCATGTTGATCAACAACGACGGCGCAGGATTAAAAAGTTTTGGAAGCGGTTCCCAATACAATATTTACCAGAATAATTTCATCAGCCTCAGCGATGGAAACCCGGAAGGAAATCCACCCGGCACCCACTTCAGCACTCCGGCCATTTATTTAGACTTTAGCGTCAGCCGCTGTACCATCCAGGAAAATACGATCTACGACCGGACCCAGCGAGGCATTTTCCTCAACAGCGGGACCCATGACAATACAGTGACCGGAAACGTGGTATATGGCGCCAATTATTGCCTGGATTTCAACGGCAACCCGATCCTTCCCACACCAATGACCGGCATGACGGTGAAGAATAATTATTTTATGGTCAAAACGTCCGGCGATTACCTCATCCGGATGTTGGACAATACCGGTGGGTACCACCAGGGCGAAATAGACTACAACTGCTATTTCCAGCCTTATAACCCTTCCCTCTTTGCATTTCTGCCTCCCTCCACCAGCCTGGCTTTTAGCACCTGGAAATCCACGACCGGATTTGACCAGCACAGTAAAAGCAACACGGTCAGCTGGAATCCATCCAAACCCACCGATACCCTATTTATCAATCCCAGCGATAATCCCTTGACCATAAAGCTGGGCCCGAATAAATATACAGACCTTTCCGGGGAGGACCTCTGCGGTTCGTTTACCCTTCAGCCCTATACCTCAAGGATATTAATCAAGTCCTCCACCCTGTGTATTCCTACCAGGATGAATGGCAAGCCACGCTCCGGACCTGAAGTATTCCCCAACCCGGCCACTTCATTTATTCAAATCCGCTCGGAAGAAGCTATTAAAGAACTTGTTTTGACGGACCTGAATGGCAGGCAGGTGCTGAAAGTCAGTCACCCGTCTGCTGAAACCCCTATCGGTTTACCTGCAGGCCTCGGCCAGGGGATGTAGTTGCTTCAATTCAGCTCGGTTTCCGGCACGACGATCAAAAAAATCCATATCGTCCGGTAAAAAGGTGGAGTCCCAGCTGCAAAATTAACGGCCCCGGAAAGGAAAATCGAAAACCACACCATGGCCTTCAAATCTCCATTTCAAGAAGGGCGCTGCTCATGGTTTTCCCATGAGCATCGAGACCCAGGGAAGTGGTCACGCCGCCGGAGAGCGCGTGATGGCATACAAACAGCAGGGAAGAGATATTGGGCAGTGCATATCGGATGATTTCACCGCGAACAGTATCCTTCAGATGTTCCTTCACCTTTTCGACCGTGACTGTTTTACAGAGCCAATCGAAGTCCTTCTCCTCATAAGGGATCAGGGAAAGGGTGAGCGTATCTCCTTTGTCCCCCGCGCGGCTGTGGGCGATATCGTATAATTTCATGTGGATTTCAATTCTACCTTTGGAACAATCTGATCTCTCGGCATTAAAACAGAAACAATGCCGATCACTTCATTTATATTTTTCCGCACCCCGCCGCCGCCTGCAGGACCGTTGGTATAGAGGGCTTCCACTTCTTCACCAATCCTGCGGGCGAGGTCCTGGGTTTCCGTTTTACCCGCTATCCGGAGCCTGATTTCATAAGGTTCTGCGGCATGCCTGAAGGCAGTGCCATGGACAGAACCCAGTCCGATCAGATCAACCCGGAGATTCTGAACAAGACCGGATAGCCGTTCGCTCACGATTTCCGCTGCCAGCCGGGCCCTCCCTGCCGCATTTTCTCCGGCATAGGTGATTTCCCCTTCGCCCAGATAAAAAGCGGGATAGCCCACACTGACTTTTAAGGAAGAGGGTTTTGATTTGCCACTGCCACCCATCACTTCCACCCGGTCGGGACCAAGCTGTTTCAAGCGGACAGAGGTAAAATCCGCAATCACATCCGGTGTATAATATTCGTGTGGATTGACCACTTCATAGAGCAATTGTTCCTTGACGGTTTGCAGGTTGAGCATGCCCCCCGTGCCGGGGACTTTACCGAGGACCGTTTTACCATCGGGGTAAACATCGGCAAAGGGATGACCGAGTTTAGCCATGCCGGGGACCGGTTTCTTTAGCGGATCGGCAAAATAACCTCCGGTCAGCTGTCCCGCACATTCGAGCAGATGGCCGGTCACCGTGCCTTTCCCCAATAAACTAAAATCACCCGCCCGCCATAAAAATTCGTGCATCATCGGTGCAAGGAAAAGGGAAGGGTCAGCCACCCGGCCGGTGAGGATAATGGATGCCTCCGTTTGCAACGCTTCAAGGATCCCTTCCGTACCCATATAGGCATTGGCCGAAATGAGTTTCCCGATGGCCTTCAGCGGCTGTCCGGTCTCCAAAGTCAATAATCCGGGTTCCAGGTGATCCAGGACATCATCCCCGGTCACCACCGCCACCTGGATCCTGGTATTGGTCTCCTTTGCGATTTGAATGATTCGATCTGCAGCTGCCAGGGGATTGGCAGCCCCCATATTCGTAATCAGCCTTACTTTTTTATCCGGGATCAGGGGCAAGAGGGACCTGATCCTTCGCTCGAGCAAAGGGTCATAGCCGGAGGAAGGATCCTTCATTTTGGCTTTTTGGGCGAGGGCAATGGTACGTTCCGCCAGGCATTCCAAAACGAGATAATCCAGGCGGCCTTCCTTCACCAGCACTTCAGCCGGCTCGAGCCGGTCTCCTGAAAACCCGGCCCCGCATCCGATCCTTATTTTATCCTTCATAGGTGAATAGATCCGGTCAGGAGGGCCATAAGGGTCATGATTGCTGTTGTCCCGAAAGCCCATTTAAATATAAACTTTTGATGATCGGCCAGGTCGACCTCGCACAGACCGGTGAGCAGGAAGGTGGAGGCCGTCAGCGGGCTCAATGGAAAACCGACGGTCATCTGCCCGAGCAAAGCAGCTCTTCCGATTTCCAAGGGGTCCATTTGGTATTGTTCCGCCGCGGAACTCAGCACCGGGACCACCCCAAAATAATAAGCATCGGGGGTGAATACCAGACTGGCAGGCATGCTGGTTAACGCGGTCAATAAAGGCAGAAAGCGGGAATATTCTAAAGGAAGAATGTCCACCAGCGAACCGGCCATGGCATCGATCATTTTTGAACCGGTGAGGATTCCGGAAAAAATGCCTGCGGCAAATATCATGGAGGAGACCATGAATATATTGGCCCCGTGTGATTTCAGGACTTTATGCTGGTCGCCAAGTCTGGGATAATTGATCCACAAAGCCAGCAGGCCCGCTACCATGAACAAAACCGGTGCTGCCACTTTTCCGCTCATCAGGGTTATAATGAGCAAGACGGTCATTAAAGCATTTACCAGGATAAGGCCGGGTCTCCGCAGGCTGCGTTGTTCTTCATTCAAATTGGATTTCAGATCGTAGTTCAAAGGCAGGATCCCCAGCCGGGCTCTTTCTTTTTTTCCAAAATAAAAAGCTACCAGGGCCACCCAGGCCATACCGGCAATTATCGCAGGAATATTGGGATTGAAGAGGTGCACAGCATCGGTGTTCAGTACCGTGATGGCCCTTGCTGAAGTCCCCGACCAGGGGACCAGGTGAAGGGGCCCCACACTCAGGGCTACCACTCCGGCCAGCACCAGCCTGTTTATCTTTAATTCTTTGTAAATCGGGAGGAAGGCCGATAAGACGATCATAAAAGTAGCCGTGCCGTCCCCGTCCAGATGGACCAGCATGGTCAGTACGGCCGTGCCCAGTACGACCTTCAAAGGATCTCCCTTGACCTGCCTCACTATCCGGTTGATCACCGGATCAAACAAGCCGGCGTCCAGCATTACAGCAAAATAAAGGATGGCAAAGATTAAAAGAATGCCTGTCGGGGCTACCTGTTGAATACCGGTAAGCATCATCCCGGACAATTCTTTAACGGAAAAACCGGCGACAAGGGCGGCCAGGAGCGGGACCATGACCAAAGCCGTAATCACCGACATCTTCCGGGTGAAGATCAGGACTAAAAATACCAGGATGGTTGAAAAACCCAGAATGGCTAACATCAGGTCCGCTTGTTATAATATTAATCAAAAGCCTGAGGATAAAGGTAAAAAAATGCGAAATGCGTACCTTCCGTCAATGGAGGTCATCGGTACGCGGGGTCTTTCCAAGTCTTTCGGACTCAACAGGGCCCTAGACCAAATATCCCTGAGTATAGGATCGGGAGAGATATACGGTTTCCTAGGACTGAATGGCGCCGGAAAAACTACATTGATCAGGAGCCTCCTTGGCATGATCAACCCTGACCAAGGCCAAATTCACTTGTTTGGCCGGGAACTTAACCCCAAATTTGACCAATGGAATAAAATTGGATACCTCGTAGAATCCGCCAAGGCCTATCCTGAACTTACGGTAGCTGAAAACCTAAAAGTATTTGGCCTCCTTCGTCGCATTAAGGTACCTGCCCTGGAAGCGGATGCGATTGAACGTCTCAAGCTGGCTCCATACCGAAACACCAAATCAAAAGCCTTGTCCCTGGGCAATCTTCAGCGCCTTGGACTTGCAAAGGCGCTTTTTCACAAGCCCGCCCTCTTGATCCTGGATGAACCCACCAACGGGCTGGACCCCGAGGGAATTGTAGAGATCAGAAATCTTTTACTCGACATGGCCAGGACGGGGACCACCATATTCATTTCAAGCCATATCCTGGCAGAGATTTCCAGACTTGCCGACAGGATAGGAATTATCCATAAAGGGAAGCTGGTCCGCGAACTCCATGCGCATGAATTGAACCGGCAAAGGACGACCAGCCTGCGGTTGCGGACAAGGGATAACCCTAAAGCCCGGGAAGCCCTTTTGAATCAAGGATTTCCGGCAATTCAAATCCATCCATCGTGGATTGAAATCAAAGATGAACGGGCAATTCAGAATCCTTCATCCCTCACCCGATGGTTAAGTCTGCAGAATTTGCCTCCTGAGGAAATCTATATCTTCAAGGAAGACCTGGAACATTTTTTCCTCCGGACCTTACAAATTGAAAATCAGGATGACTGACTTTTCCCATGCTGTGCGGGCAGAGTGGCTTAAGCTCAAAGGCAGCCCCATGGTGCGGTTCAGCTTCATAGCCTTTGGGCTGGCTCCTTTCATGGTGGGACTGTTCATTATTTTTATCCAATACCCCGAGCTGGCAGTAAAAGCCAGTTCCTTCTCTGCCAAAGCACAGGTCATGAATATCCAACCGAATTGGCCTTCCTTTCTGGCCGTCCTGCAACAAGCGCTCGCTGTGGGCGGCATCCTGGTTTTTGGTTTTGTAGCCAGCTGGATTTTTGGCCGGGAATTCAGCGACGGCACCTTAAAAGATCTTTTAGCCCTTCCGATCCGCAGAAGCACCTTGGTCAAGGCAAAATTTGCGATTTATTTCATTTGGTGCCTTGGCTTGTCCTTTTCTAATTTGGTCATAGGCACGGGGATTGGTATCCTGCTGCATTTAAAGGACTTCTCCGCCGGCCCTCAAAGCCTGACAAACTATATGATCACCACATTCATGGTCATTTTGTCTGGCTCCCCGGTTGCTTTTATAGCCAGTTGGGGCAAGGGATACTTAGCCCCCCTGGCTTTTGTAGCGCTCACTCTGGTACTTTCGCAAATCCTTGCAGCAGCAGGATTCGGCCAATTTTTCCCCTGGGCAGTGCCCGGTTTATTCAGTGATATTTCAGGAGGCACAAATCTCTTGACCGGATGGAGCCATGTCATCTTGTGTCTGACCGGTATCACCGGTTATTTCCTCACCCGCATATATTGGACCAAGGCGGATCATATTTCCTGAACCCTTTTCAGATGCTCTTCTTTGGGTATATTCCCGTAAATTTGCATTATTACTCCCCCCTTCCGGGGTGCGGTCTGCACCAGGCCGATTTTGTGAAGTAACATAAAGCACTATTAAAATTTACTGACATGATTACAGTGATTATACCGGCATTGAACGAAGAAGACCACATCGGGAGCGTAGTCCGTTTTGCGAGGAGCCAGCCCCTGGTAAACGAAGTCATTGTCGTGGACGACAAATCGTCCGACCGCACCGTGGCCATCGCCCAGGAAAACGGCGCCAAAGTGATCACCAGCACCAAACTGGGGAAAGGGGCATCTATGAAAGAAGGCATCCTTTTTGCCACCAATGAAATCCTCACTTTCCTGGACGGGGACATTGACCCCTATCCTTTTTACACCATCAAACTGTTGACGGAACCCTTGCTCAAAGGTGAGGCGGAATTTGTAAAATCCGCTTTCAGCCGCAATGCGGGCAGGGTAACGGAACTGGTGGCCAAACCCTTATTGAGCATTTTTTTCCCCGACCTGCTTGCTTTCAGCCAACCCCTCAGCGGCATGATCGCAGGTAAAAAATCCCTTTTTGAAAAACTGGATTTCAGGGATGACTACGGCGTCGACATCGGGATCCTGATCGACATGCACCTGATGCAGGTCAGAATGAAGGAAGTGGAAATCGGTTACCTGGAAAACAAAAGCAAACCCTGGCAGGCCCTGGGAAAAATGAGCAAGGAGGTCGCCCAGACCATCATCTTTAAGGCCGCTTCCTCTAAAAATCCCAATTACAATGTCGAAGAACTCGGTGTGCTGAATGAAATACGTTCCCAAATGGAATTTGCACTGGTAGATCATCTGAGCAACCTGAGTAAACTCATGGCCTTCGATATGGATAATACCCTGCTTCGCGGCCGGTTTATCGATGCCTGTGCCAACCGGTTTGACTTTAAAAAACCACTGATGGATATCCGGTCCTCAGAAAAAGACGAAACGGTGCTGACTAAACGAATCGCCAATCTCCTGAAAGGCAGAACCATTCAGGAACTCATCGAAACCGTCGAACAGATTGAACTGGTGGAAGGGACCAAAGAAATTGTAACGGAACTTAAAAAAAGGGGTTATATCGTAGGAATCATAACGGACAGTTACGATTGCATTGCCAACCACATCAAAAATAAACTGGGAATGGATTTTACCTTGGCCAATGAACTGGAGTTTTCCAAGGGAATCTGCACCGGGGAAGTGAAAATCCCATCCTTCCTTTATAACCATCCCAAAAGCCTCTGCAGGCACACCCTTTGCAAAACCAATGCCCTGATCAGCATCCTGGAAAAGTACGACATCAAAATGGAAAATACCATCGCGATCGGGGACAGCAACAACGATCTGTGCATGATCAAAGAGGCGGGTATGGGCATTTCCTTCTGTTCCCGGGAAGAACTGCTCAACCACCATGCGGACCTGGTCATTTCCGAACCTTCCTTTGCTGAATTACTGGAAGTGACCTGACGACTGCAGCGCCGCTTAAAAAATTTGAAAGGGCATTTCCGGATGAACACAAACGGATGGAAGACTGTTTCTTTTATATACCCTTCTTTTGAATCAAGAAAAGTCATTTCAAAAAATGCCCAATATCCTCATTCTTTCATCCAGTGTCCGCCTTGGCCGCAACAGCCACCGCCTGGCCTTGTTTTTCCGGCAATACCTGCTTGAAAACCAACTGGCCCAGGCTGAAATATTGGATCTGAACGAATATCAATTCCCCATATTTGAAGAACGGCTGATGTACCAGACCAACCCGGATCCCAGGGTCCTGGAGTTTGCCGAAAAAATAAAAGCAGCGGATGGAGTGATCATCGTGACGCCGGAATACAATGGGGGTTATCCGGCCAGCCTTAAAAATGCCATAGATGTGCTGGAGCCGGAATGGTATAAAAAACCGGTTGCCCTGGTCACGGCTTCAGATGGGCAATTTGGAGGTTCTCAGGTGATCACGGCCCTTTTGCTGACTTTTTGGAAACTCGGTGCCGTGGTGGTTCCGGCCCGGTATCCGGTTCCCAAAGTCCAGGAAGCTTATGGCCCGGACGGAAGCCCCACCGATCCTGCAACCACAAACAAATTCGCCAAAAAGTTTATAAAGGAACTGTTATGGACCGTAAAAGCAGTGAAAGCAGGGATGAAGGAAACGAGTCCCGGAGCATAAGCATTGGGATAAAACAGGGATCCGATCCATCCGGTTTTCCAACTTAACCCAGGTTTCAAACTCCGGTACAAGGCTTATCTTTGCCGGGTGAAACGCCGCCTGACCAGCGAAGATTATTTGAGGGAATTAGAAGAATTCAGACGGTTTCCGGACATGAATCCGGGGCCTATGATCCGGACAAACCTTGAGGGGACTGTATTATCCTCAAACGTCGCAGCCCAGAATTTATTCGGTAAGGACTTTAACGGCAAAAACTGGAAACAAATTTGTCCGGGCATCACCACAGAAGTTTGGAACAAAATCCTGCAAACGGAATACGCGTTCCCGCTGGAGGCCCAGTTCAGCACCTTGTCCTATATATTCAATCACCGGGTGGATCAATTGGGCAGGATGGTATTTGTATTCGGTACCGATATCACGGTTCAGCGTTCGGCCGAAAAACAAATGAAGCAGGATAAAAAAATGGCTACCCTCGGTACGCTGGCGGCCGGCATTGCGCATGAACTGAACAATCCCGCCGCAGCGACCCGGCGTGCTTCTCAACAACTGAAGGAAACCCTTCATAAAATAGATTTGAACCGCCAAAACCTTTATACCGTCAGGCTTGGCCCGGGGGAAACCGATCTTATGCTTGAACTGGCCCAAAAAGCAAGTACATTCACGAAACAACGCAGCAGCCTGACCGCCTTGCAAATTTCGGATAAAGAAACGGAAACGGAGGAATGGCTCGAACAACTCGGCTTTGAAAATGCATGGGAAATCGCCCCGGCCCTGGTAGCCATCGGGATCGAAAAACAATTTATAGACTCCCGGGCAAAGTCCCTAAGCCCCGATGCCCTGAAAGCAATCCTTCAATGGGTGGGCCTCCTGGTACCCGTTTACCAGCTGCTTCATGAAATTTATGAAGCGTCTTCCCGTATTTCGGACATCGTGGTTGCCTTGAAGAACTATTCTTTTCTCGGGCAGGCGCCGGTCCAGGCGGTCAATATCCATGAAGGGATCGACAATACCCTGCTCATCCTCAAACACAAACTTAAAGCAGGCATCACCGTTCAAAAACGGTATTGCGAAGACCTTCCCCCCGTCACCGCCTACGGAAGCGAACTCAACCAGGTCTGGACCAACATCCTGGATAATGCGGCCGACGCGCTCAAAGGGAATGGAGAGATCATCATCCGCACTTATAAGCTGGATAATATGGCTACGGTGGAAATCGAAGACAATGGACCGGGCATACCGGAAACCATCTTACCCAGGATCTTTGACCCTTTTTTTACCACCAAAGAACCCGGAAAAGGCACCGGGCTGGGACTCAGCACTTCTTACCTTATCATCACGGAAAAACACAAGGGACATCTGAGGGCCAGGTCGAGGCCGGGTTCGACCGTGTTTACCGTTCAACTGCCCTTTAACCAGGAAACCAACACGGAACCTCCACAAGGTTAAATCGAATTCACTCTAAACCATGTCCAAACCTGTAATATTCACTGTTGACGATGATCTGGAAGTCCTGGCCGCTATCCACAGAGACCTTCGTCAACATTATAAAAATACTTACCGGATTCTCAAAGCCAATACCGGCAATGAAGTTTTGGAGGCGGCCCGCGAACTCAAACAGCGTAGCGTGCCGGTAGCCTTATTTCTCGTGGACCAGCGTATGCCGGACATGACCGGTACCGAACTGCTGAAGGAACTGGTCAAATGGTATCCCGAGGCCTGCAAAGTCTTGCTGACCGCCTATGCCGACACGGAAGCCGCCATTTCCAGCATCAACGAAATCGGCCTGGATCATTATTTGCTCAAACCCTGGGATCCGCCGGAACAAAAACTTTTTCCCGTCCTGGACGACTTGCTCAGTAAATGGAACACCCGGGTGAAACTGCCCTATGAAGGCATCCGGGTAGTGGGTTCACGTTGGAGCGCCAGGAGTTATCAATCCAAGGAATTTCTCAGCCTCAACCAGGTGCCTTACCAGTGGCTGGATATTGAAGAGGATGGCCAAACCCGGGAACTGATCCTGCCACTGAGCAACAAGCTGAAAAAACTACCCGTCATCCTGTTTCCGGACGGTACTTACCTGGTCGAGCCTACCAATCTTGAACTGGCTGAGAAAGTCGGCATTCAAACCCGGGCGCAACAACAATTTTACGATCTCGTGGTGATCGGTAGCGGTCCTGCCGGCCTTGCGAATGCAGTATACGGCGCCTCCGAAGGCCTTCGAACCTTGTTGATCGAACGGAACGCTCCCGGAGGTCAGGCCGCGACGAGTTCCAGGATTGAGAACTACCTGGGATTTCCCGCCGGCATCACGGGAGCGGACCTGGCCCAGCGCGCTGTAGCCCAGGCAAAACGCTTCGGCGCTGAAATGCTTACCGCCCAGGAAGCCGTATCCTTCCGGCGTGAAGATCCGTACCGCTATGTAGTGCTGGCCGATGGCAGTGAAATATGTTGTTATGCCATTGTTTTTGCCACCGGCATGAGCGTGCGCAAACTGGAAGTCCCGGGAATAGAGCGGTTTCAGGGCATCGGGGTATATTATGGGGCGGCCATGAGCGAGGCGGCCATTTATAAAGGAAAAAACATTGGTATCGTTGGAGGGGCAAATTCAGCCGGCCAGGGCGCTGTCTTTTTTTCCCGCTATGCGCAGAGCGTGACCATGCTCATACGCGCTGAATCACTCCGGCCCGGCATGTCGGAATACCTGGTAGACCGCATTGAAGACAGCCCAAACATCAGGGTTATTCCGGAGGTGGAGGTGATCGCCGTGGATGGGGACCAGGCTTTGGAAAAAGTAACCATCCGTAATATCAAAACCGGAGAGGAAAAGCTACTGGACCTGGCCGCCCTGTTTATTTTTATAGGATCCCAGCCCCATTCGGAGATGGCAGCAGGCTTTGTCGCTCGTGATGCCAAGGGGTTTATCCTCACCGGGCCCGACCTTCCCAGGACCGGCAACAAGGTACCCGGGTGGACGCTGGACCGGGATCCCTTTTTATTTGAAACCAATGTTCCCGGAGTATTCGCCGTGGGGGATGTGCGGAGCGGAGCCAACCGAAGAGTGGCGGCGGCGGTAGGTGAAGGTTCGGCATCCATCTACATGGTGCACCGTTATCTCACTACCGTCTAGGTTAAGAAATATACCCAGCCATGTCGGCCCTCCTAAAAACCCGCGTCGAACAAACCCTTGGGCAAGCCATTCCTCTCACGGAATTTAATGCCTTTCTGGACCTTCTGTATTCCAAATCATTCGATAAAAAAAGTGTGCTGGCCGAAGAAGGCAAGGTTTGCAAGAACATTTATTTCTTCCAGAAAGGGTCGGCTTATTCCTATATCCTGGACACGAAGGCGGAAAAACACGCGATTCAGTTTGCCCTTGCCGGTTACTGGATTTCCGATCTCTACAGTTTTTTCTCCGGGCGGCCGGGCAAATACAATATTGAAACCCTGGAACCTTCAGAGGTGCTGGTATTGAATAAACAACAGTTTGAGGCGGCTTGCGATACCATCCCGGTTTTTAACCGATTTTTTCGCATCCTGATCCAGAATGCCTATGTCTCGCTGCAATTCCGGCTGGCCCGTACCAACAGCGAAGACGCGGAATTCCGTTACCGCGAATTTTCATCTTTGCATCCGGATTTTGTACAAAATATTCCGCAATACCTGATCGCTTCCTACCTGGGTGTAAAACCACAATCACTCAGCCGGATCAGGAAAGCCTTATTAAAATCATCGGCAAAGTGAACCTGTTTGAGATTCAGCCCAAACCGAGGTCGGGTTTTAAACTTCTTCAGCCCAAAGAATTCGGAAATGGACGAGTTTATATGAAGCCTCTTTTTGACAGAATCAGGAATTAATGAAAGATAATGAGTAACTTTGTCCCCTACCCGAGAGGCCCAAATATCATTGTATATCTATTTTTTATTTTTCAAATCAAACATGTCATTTCAATCGTTACAAATCGTAAAGCCGATTCTGAAGGCTTTAGAGGAAGAAGGTTATACCACTCCCACTCCAATCCAGGCGCAGGCCATTCCCATAGTTTTACAGGGCACCGACCTTCTGGGTTGTGCACAGACCGGAACCGGAAAAACGGCCGCTTTTGCAATCCCTATTCTGCAGATCCTGGGCGCCGCCCCCCACACCCCGAATAAGAAAAGAAAAATAAGGAGCCTGATCGTCACCCCCACCCGTGAACTGGCCATCCAGATCCTGGAAAGTTTCAGGGCCTATGGACGGCATACCGGATTGAACTTCACGGTCGTTTTTGGCGGAGTCAATCAAAATCCTCAAACCTCGGCCCTGCGCGCGGGAGTAGACATCCTGATCGCCACACCGGGCAGGTTGCTTGACCTCATGCAACAAGGTTTTGTGAGTTTACAGGATATCGAAATTTTTGTCCTGGACGAGGCTGACCGCATGCTGGACATGGGATTTATCAACGACGTTAAAAAAATAATAGCCCGGCTTCCCCAAAAAAGGCAATCGCTCTTTTTCTCGGCAACCATGCCCCCGGAGATTACCAAATTGGCCGGCACCATCCTCCACAACCCTTCCAGGGTTTCGGTGACCCCGGTCTCTTCTACGGTGGAAATCATCGAACAGTTTGTTTTTTATGTAGAAAAGGGCAATAAAAATGCCCTCCTCGTTGAACTTCTCCGGGACAAAAAAATTAAAACGGCCCTGGTTTTCACACGAACCAAACACGGAGCGGACAAAGTGGTCAGAATGCTGCATCAGCACCGTATTCCCGCAGCGGCCATCCATGGCAATAAATCACAAAACATCCGCCAGCGCGCCCTTTCTGAATTCAAGGCGCAGAGGACCCGGGTCCTGGTTGCCACCGATATTGCCGCACGCGGCATTGACATCGAAGACCTGGAATATGTGATTAATTACGACATTCCTAATATTTCCGAAACCTACGTTCACCGGATCGGAAGGACCGGAAGGGCGGGAGCCGGGGGCACGGCTTTTTCCTTTTGCGACGCCGAAGAAACCGCCTTTTTAAAGGACATCGAAAAACTGATTGGCAAAAAGATCAAGGTTATCGAAAATCATCCCTACCGGATGCAGTTCACCGGCGCGACCTTACCCAAAAACCTTCCCAGAAGCAAACGGAGTTCAGGCAAGTCCAGGAACAGTCCGGTCACCGGCGGCCGCATCTCCCACTACCGCAGCCCCTTGAAGGCGTCCTGGTGAGTTCTCTTGGAAACTAAGGCTCCTGTGTACAAATGGGATACCGGGTACGCGATATTGCTTCATTCGCCTTTCGCCTTTTACCCTTCGCCCCTGAACATCTTAACCTATGTGAACGACTTTCCCCCCTATCCCCCTGCAACTTTGTGTTATTAATTCAATAAAAACACAAAGCAATATGAAAAAACTGACCAAATGGGTCCTCGACCCTGCTCACAGCGAACTGCAGTTCAAAGTAAAACATATGATGATCACCAACGTCAACGGGGAGTTCCGGAATTTTGACGCTTCGGTCGAAACGGTTGATGATGATTTCACCAAAGGAAGGATGCATGTGGTGATCGACGCCACTTCCGTATTCACCAACAATGCCGACCGGGATAATCACCTCAAAAGCCCTGATTTTTTTGATGCGGAACAATTTCAGAACCTGGAGTTTGAAGGAACTTCCATTAAAAAGCTGGACGAAGAAAACTATCAGCTGAAAGGCCTGCTTACCATCAAGGGCATCCAAAAACCGGTGGTTCTCGATATGGAATATGGCGGGATTCAAAAAGATCCCTGGGGAAATGAAAAGGCCGGATTCACCCTCACCGGAAAGATCAACCGGAAAGAATGGGGACTCAACTGGAATGCCGCCCTGGAAGCTGGCGGTGTGCTGGTAAGCGAAGATGTTAAAATCAATGCGGAAGTCCAGTTAAAAAGGGCCTGATTGGTCCGGCATGGCCTCCGCAAGGCCATAAATCCTGCGGAAAGAATATTTTAGTCTTCATTTATTAAAATACAATTCTTATGAAAATTTTGGAAAACAAAGTGGCCATAGTCACCGGTGCGGGTTCGGGTATCGGACGCGCCATTGCGCTGCTTTATGCTGCTGAAGGTGCAAAAGTGGTGGTTTCGGACATCGCTGAAAAAGGAGGCCTGGAAACCGTTTCCCAGATAAAAGCTGCAGGCGGACAGGCTATTTTTGTCAAAGCCGATACGTCCAGCCCTGAGGATAATAAAAACCTGGTGGACCAGACCGTAAAGGAATATGGAGGACTGCACATTGCCGTCAACAATGCGGGCATTGGCGGGCCGCTTGGCCCGACGGGAGACTATCCGATCGACGGTTGGAAAAAAGTGATTGACATCAACCTTTCCGGCGTATTTTATGGCATGCATTACCAGATACAGGCTATGCTTGCTTCGGGTGGGGGCAGCATCATCAATATGGCCTCGATCCTGGGCATGACGGGTACGAAGGGATCCCCGGCCTATGTTGCGGCAAAACACGGGGTGGTCGGCCTTACGAAAGCAGCAGCGTTGGAATATGCCACCAGCAATATCCGGGTCAATTCCATCGGGCCCGGTTATATCCTGACCCCCCTGGTGACTAATGCCCTGGACGAAGCCACCCTGAAAGCACTGGTGGGCCTGCACCCGGTAGGCCGTTTAGGAAAATCTGAAGAAGTTGCGGAACTTGCCTTATTTTTAGGATCCGACAAGGCTTCGTTCATCACCGGCTCTTATTACAATGTAGACGGGGGGTACCTGGCCCAATAGTACATTCCAATAAAAGACTCACTCTAACCAAATCTGCCATTCCGGATCTCCGTGTGGCAGATTTTTTTTTGTGAATTTTTCAGGAGGAGTTGACCCGGACGAGCAAGTTTGGGAAAGGCTAAGCATAGACCTTGAAATGAAAATTTAGTAAGGCTCAAATGAAAATCACTGTAAACACCAAGGTCGTCGGGTTTGTCCAGGTTTTTCTTTGCACAATTTCCGGCTCTCCGCATTCTTTGCGGTTAATCAATTATCCCTGTATTTTTATAAAACATTATTAATGAATGAAAAATAAGTTCAGGCGGATCCCCATCCCCCGTTTCCCGGTGCAGCGGTTCCTTATTCTCCTGGCAAGCTGTATTTTACCGTGGATGAGCAAAGCACAGCCCGTGCAAAAAAATTATAAACTGGCCATGGTCCAAATGAAGGTGGAAGCCGGCAAACCGGAGGTCAACCTCGCCCGGGCCACCGAACGCATCGCCGAAGCGGCCCGGAATGGAGCTGTCATCGCCCTTCTCCCTGAAGCCATGGACCTGGGTTGGACCGACCCTTCAGCAAAAACGAAGGCTTATGCCATTCCTTCAGGCCCCACCTGCCAAAGCCTGATTCGCGCCGCGGTCGAAAACAAAATATACGTCTGCGCCGGGATCATCGAAAAGGATGAGGAACGCACCTATAACGCGGCCGTGCTTATCGACCCTACCGGCCAGGTCCTCCTGAAACACCGGAAAATCAATGAACTGGATATAGCCCACGATCTGTATGCGACCGGAGAGGGACTGCAGGTAGCCCATACCCCGATAGGCACCCTGGGCCTGTATATCTGCGCCGACGCCACGGCTAAAGGAAATACTTTGTCCAATTCCCTTGCTTATATGGGCGCCGATATGATCATCTCGCCCTGCGCCTGGGCTGTGCCTCCCGGATTTGACAATCAGAAAACCCCTTATGGGGATACCTGGCGCAAGGTCTACAGGCCTGTAAGCGCTCAGTTTGACCTTTGGGTGGTTGGGGTCAGCAACGTGGGAAAAATAGAAGCCGGCCCATGGAAGGACTGGGATTGTATAGGCAGTTCACTGGTTTACGCGCCCGGGGGCATAGAAGTTTTACAGGCCCCTTTTGGAGCGGAGGCGGATACCATTATTTATGTCGATATCGCCCTCAAAGACCGGCCCGCCCGCGGGACGACCTGGAATACCTACTGGCAGAATAAATAAGCTTTATCCCCGTTCCGAATCCAAGCCATACGATGAAAAGCAGCCAGGATGTCTTTTCGGTGCGGAATGCCCTCCCTTCAGAATTTGCAGAAATCGGTTTGCTGATGGTGGAGGCCTATTCCCAACTTGAAGGATTTCCCAAAGAAACGGAGCAACCCCACTATTACCAGATGCTGGCCAATGTAGGTGACCTGACGGCCAAACCCGGAGTGGAACTGCTGGTCGCGGTGTCCGGAGAGGGGGAGCCGGCGGGGGCCGTGGTCTATTTTGCGGACATGCTCTATTACGGCTCGGGCGGCAGTGCGACCAAAGCAAAAAACGCTGCCGGATTCCGGCTGCTGGCCGTAAGTCCGAAGTTCAGGGGCCGGGGCCTTGGCAAACTTTTAACCATAGCCTGCATCCAGAAAACCATTAAAACCGGACTTGGCCAACTCATCATCCATACGACCCGGGCCATGCAGACCGCCTGGAAAATGTATGAGTCCCTTGGCTTCCAAAGATCGGAAGACCTGGATTTTTTGCAGGGCGACCTTCCTGTGTTTGGATTCAGGCTCAGGCTTAAGGAATAAAAAAAATCCGTTTATAAAATATTAAACCCGGGGCCATGAAGCAGATCTAAACACAGATCATCATCCATACCAGGCCCGAAAAAGTCTGGGCTGTACTTATGGATTTTTCATCATTCCCCGATTGGAATCCCTTTATCCGGCTTATTGGAGGGGGCCATCAGGCCGGGGAATCCCTGAGGTTGACCCTGAAAGTTCCGGATGGAATGGAGATGACCATCGGCCCACAGATCCTCAAGGCCGAACCCAACAAAGAATTCCGCTGGAAAGGCAAACTGATCATCTCCGGGCTTTTTGACGGGGAACATTATTTTAAATTGATTGACCTCGGCGACGGCAGGACCCAGTTTATCCATGGGGAACAATTCAGCGGGATCCTGGTAGGCCTGTTTGGTGGCACGGTTGCCAAAACCAAAATTGGTTTTGAGAAAATGAACCAGGCGCTGAAAAAAAGATGCGAAGAGATTAAAAATTAAAACACCTGCAACGCATGGTCACGGCGGATCAATCCCCTGGCATCCACCTTCCTATGGTTTTTGGAGCAACCGGTGCGCGAGTTGTTCAGCCTGCGCCCGGATTTCGGGTGCGGCCAGGGTCTCCCATATAATGCCCCTTAACGGAAATCCCAGGGTATATAAAATATTGTGGGCGGTGCCGTCAGAATGAAGGATGGCGCCATTGGGCAGGGCATTCATACCCAGGTGAAAAGGATCAGGCTGCAATTCTGCCTTATTCAACAGGTTTTTGATCAAGGGATGGTCTACTTTAAAGTAATCCGTTTCAGGCCCCATGCAGTTGATCACCCGTGGGGAGGCTATGGTTTCAGGCCGCGATTTTCCGGCGGGTATATAAATCATTTCTAAATGATGATCTTGCGGCACCAGATCGGTGATGCGTCCCCTGACTACGGTCAACTGCCCCGATTCCTGCAGCCGCTTAACTACCTCTTCGCTTTCCGGGGGTATCCGGCTGCGAAGAATTTCAAAATACCGGAAAACATGCCTTAGAAACCTCGCTTTTTCTTCCGAGGTCAGGTTCATCCAGAGTTCCTGGGTATAGGGCCTCATTGAATCCATGACCGCATTGGCATCCTGTCCCAATTCTTTGGATTTTTTAATGTGAAGGCGCACCACCCTTAAAATCCCGGCAATAGAATTCTGTTTCATTATTTCCTCCCTGAAAGATGGGTATTCCTTAAAAGTGGAATGAGCCAGGGGAAAGAGTCCATGCCTGGACACCGCTATCATTTTGCCTTCATGCCTGATCCTGTTCAGGCGGACCAGGAGATCGACCGTGGTTTGCCCGGTACCAATCAGCACGACCGTCTCGTCCTTCGAGATGGAATCCAGTACCTGGTCGGGCCAGGGGTTCTGAAAGTAATGCCTGCTTTGAATAAACGAACGGTTTGCCAACAGCAGATGCCTTGGAGGAAAATTTCCCAGGGCCAAAACCACCTGGTCTGCATGGAAAGCATGATTCTCGGTAAAAACCTCCGCCTTTCCATTTCGGATTGAAATATCGGTCACTTCCCCTTGAATTCTGGTCATCGCAGTACCCTTGGCTTTTTTCTTCATCGCCTGCTGATACAATTCCTGGATGTATTCCCGATATAAAAGCCGGGGAAGAAAATCCCATTCCCCGGCGGATAGGCCTTTCTTTCGAACCCATTGTAAAAAATGTCCAGGGGCGGAACTGTACGCACCCATTCGTCCCGCGGTCACATTGAGCAACAATGCTTCCTCCCGGCTGCTGTAAGCGGGTCCCAGATCCCTTTCCGGATTGCGGTCAATCAGGGTAATATGGACCGGACCACCGCTCCCTCCCTGTTCAATCAAATTGATGGTTAACAAGGTCCCCGACAATCCAGCCCCAATGATGACAATATTTTTCATGGCATATCCGCGTTGAGCCCGGTTGAATCACCCGGTTGAAAGGACCTCCTGTACATCCCGGATAAATCCCAAGGCCTTTTGTTCTGCTTTTACGGCCAATTCTTCAAAGCGGTCCAAATCCGGATGTTCCGCCAATACGCTTTCGACAATTGAAAAACGGTCCCGGATGGTTGGAGGGATAAAGTGTTTATTCCAATCGCTGCCCCTGAATAGCTCCCAATAGGCTTTCTGGATGTTTTTGTTCTGCCCGGCAAGCCATATTTCCAGGCGATCGTCCGGGTAAACATAGACCAGGGCAATTTTCAGCTTAAGCTTTTTAAGATCAAGGGGCGTGAAAGGAAAATAGGTAATGGTCCCTTCCCCGACATACAATTGCCCGGTGTAATAATCCTCCCGGTATTTTTTTTCAAGGGCTGCTTTCAGTTGCTTCATGAAAGAAATCACACCGGGATTTGGCGACTTCTGTTTTGACTCCATGTCGACTGTACATTCAGAGGTTTATCAAAATTACTAAACGGCATTTGTTCAGTTCATGGTTTGCAGAACCTGTCAGAAACCAGTCTTTTCCAGATATTGCTTCAGCGTAACCAGCACCTTGGGCCATGCCTCCCGCACAGCCTGATAATACCAATCCCAGTCCTCTCCGTCCCGGTAACCGTCCTGGCAAAGGTATAGTTCGGTGGTTCCGCCCAGGTCCTTTGCCCGCATAGTCAGGCTCATGGGGCCGAACAAGGGCTTCCCCGGATTGAGATATACCAGATCTCCGATCCGGAGCACATGTTCAGGGTCATATTCCCTGACCAGTCCGGTCATCACGAAGGAGAAACCGTTTCCGTCCGCACTCCAGGCCAGGGTGTACAGGCCACCCACACCCAGTTTAATGAGGGAACGATCCACACCCCACCAGTCTTTCAGCATGTGTTCGCTGGTGAAGGCCTCCAGCGTTTTGGCCGGGTAGTTTTCAATAAGAATGCTGGATTCCACTTTTTTCATATTCTCTTTAGGGGGTCTGCATTTCGATCCAAGGATCAAAAGCCGGTTTAAAATACCCGGTTCATGGCCAATACTTGTATATTTTTTCCCTCAGAAAAGCGACGCTCCGCTCCAGTTGTTCCATGCCCTCCACCCCGTCTTCTATACTGATCCAGCCATCAAAGCCCACCCGCTTCAATTCACTGAAGATGGCATCGTAATCATTGAGCCCCTTCCCGATCTCTCCATGACTCAGCCTCCGGGCATAACCTACCGCTCCTCCCTCTTCTTTCCTTAAATCTTCGAGGGTACCCTCTTTCAGAAACCGGTCGCTGGCGTGCATGGTCACCACCCGGCCGGAAACCCGGTACAACAATTCCAGGGGATCTTCCCCCGCGAGATAGGTATTGCTTGGATCATAATTGACCCCAAAATTGGGGTGCCTTACACGGTCCACCAGTTTACAGAACACTTCCATTTTCTGGGCAAATTCCGGGAACTCCCAGAAATCGTCTTTATAATGATTTTCCAGGATGAGGGTGATGCCGCGCTCCCGCGCATAAGGCAGGCAAGCCTCAATGCATTCGGCAGCCAGGGATATGCCCTGCTCCGTGCTCAGCTCGGGCCGGCGTTGTCCTGACAAGACCCTGCAATAAGATCCGCCCAGGGCATAGGTCATATCGATCCATCTTTTTTCTTTTGTTATTTCACGGGCCCGGAATTCTGGATCAGGATGGGTGAAATCCGGGGAACAACACATCATCGGGATCACCTTACCCTGGTCTTCCACCCGCTTCCGGAAGGTCGTCCAGTTTTTTTCATCTGCCATTTCCAAAAATCCGGCGTACCATTCAAGGCCATCGATGTCCAGCGCGCAGGCCAGGTCGATCCATTCAGATAATTTCATGTCGCCTGTTTTGCAGAGATCCTGCATGAAGGCTTTGGGGAAGGCGGAGAGGAGGGGCATGGAGGAGGTTTGAGGGTTGAGGGTTGAGGATTGGGGGTTGAGGTCGTGCAGTCACAAAACAATTTTACAATTTAACAATTTAACAATTCAACACCGTATCAGGGAATGGTACTCCTGTCCTTCGGCGGATTTCGCCCGATAAACGGGTGCTGTTCAAGGTCCACGACCTGGCCGCTTACCGGACCCGATTCATCCCCCAGCCAATACACCGCGGCGGCGGCAATTTCTTCTGGCAAGAGAATTCTGCCGGATGGGGCGTACACCGTGGGCAGTTGCCGGTACCAGTCGTCGGCAAGGCCATGATCTCTCTTCCGCTGGATTTCGGTTTCCGTGAGCACCCAACCCGGGTTGATCTGGTTGACCCGGATTCCGTATTCCCGGTGCAGGCTGTCGCCCAGGTTACGCGTGAGGGTCATCAGGGCCCCTTTGGAGATGCTGTAAGCAAGCAGGTTGGGTTCGCCGCTGTATGCATTGACCGAACCGATGTTGAGCACGGCTCCCTTCGATGCACTGAGATGGGGCAAAGCCGCCTTGATCAGGGTAAAGGGAACCAGGGTATTGACCTCAAAAACCGCGCGGAGCAAAGCCGGGTCAGTGGTTTTAATATTGGAAGAGACGACCCGGGCGGCATTATTGACAATGCCATCCAACCGGCCAAAATGATCCAGGGCAAGGGTGACCAGGTGGCCCGCAGCCCCTTCCCGGCCCAGGTCTTCGATATGCAAAACCGCATTTTCAGTCCCCAGCGTTTTGACGACGGCCTCCCCCCAGTTTTTTTCCAGGCCGTGGACCACCACCCTGGCCCCTTCGGCAACACAGCGCAGGGCAATGGCCTTACCTATCCCAGTGGTACTGCCCGTGATGATAATGACCTTATCCTTTAATCGCATGGAACGGCGGCTCTTTCAAAGCGAAAATATTGAATAAAATCGTATTGCATCCTGGTTAAGTCGAAGTTTAGCTTCAGCGTTTCCCGCCAGGGCAACGGGTATAGACTGGTCTCCCACAAAGCCACGAAGTACACAAAATGTAGGCTATTCATAGATATCGGCTCAATCCCAAACATCCAAGTAAATTCTTCGTACCCTTCGCTTCGCTGTGCCGTTGTGGGAACCCTAACCATTGCGGCCAACGGGCATAAATTGGTCTCCCACAAAGGCCACAAAGTTCACAAAATATAGGCTATTCATTGATACCGGCTCAATCCCAAACATTCAAGCAAATTCTTCGTGCCCTTCGCTTCGTTGTGCCGTTGTGGGAACCCAAACCCTAGCGGGAAACAAGGTATAGACTGGTCTCCCACAAAGCCACGAAGTACACAAAATGTAGGCTATTCCTTTAGGCAGGTCATACGGGTAGGTTAATTCCCACGGTTTATTCCGGCATCGGAGATGCCTGACCTTAATGCTATAAAAATAAGAACAAAACAATGGCTTCGGAGAAGCTCAACAATCACATCCCAATTAAAAAATTAATATTATTTCTTTGATATAGGAGATGGTGGTGGCCATTATTTGGGTGGGGGATCCGTAGGGACAATAAGGTTGATATTCGACGATGTTGGGCTTCTCCGAAGCCGGGGATTTACTTGAATGAATATTAAAAACGTGGAGCATCTTCGATGCTTGAGAGGTTTCCCACAAGGTTATTATGGTTTGCCCACAACGACACAACGGGCACCCATGTTAGGACGAAGCTCAGCTTCGGCCCATCCCGCCATTTAAAAATTTTCCTCCGCGATCTCCCTCCCTCCGTGCGAAACATGTTAGGACGAAGCTCAGCTTCGTCCCATCCACCCCATTTAAAAATTTTCCTCCGCGATCTCCCACCCTCCGTGCGAACCATGTTAGGACGAAGCTCAGCTTCGGCCCATCCAGCCCACTTAAAAATTTTCCTCCGTGATCTCCCACCCTCCGTGCGAACCATGTTAGGACGAAGCTCAGCTTCGGCCCATCCCCCTATTCGGACTTCGGCCCAGAAAACAAACGGGATCTAAAAATTTTCATTCAATGTTAATTACCAGGTCGGAGCTTAGCTCCTCCCAAACATTGTACACATCCTTCGTGCCCTTCGCTTCGCTGTGCCGTTGTGGGAACCCAAACCTTGTGAGAGCCCTTTTTAGTCAATCCCAAAAATCCAAGTAAATTCTTCGTACTCTTCGTACTCTTCGTGCTCTTCGTGCCTTTGTGGGAACCCAAACCTTGTGAGAGCCCTCTTTAGTCAATCCCAAAAATCCAAGTAAATTCTTCGTGTTCTTCGTGCCTTTGTGGGAACCCAAACCTTTGCGGGAAACAGGTAACTTCTTCACGGGATCACACCGGCCGAAGCACACTCTTCACCACCATCCGGTCATGCATTTGCTCAAAAGCATCATGCCATTCCGTGACCGGCCACACCCCGCCGATAATGGGTTTTACATTCAACTGGCCGCTCGCCAGGAGGGCGATCACCCTTTCCCAGATTGGCCAGTTATGGCTGAAACTTCCCTGCAGGGTCACATTTTTTTGCACCAGGGGGTCCAGGGAAAAACCCAGGGGATCCCTGCCCCAGCCTACTTTCGAAATCATGCCCTTGGGCCTTACCAGCTGAAGTGCGGTCTGCAGGGTGGCGCTGATACCCGCGGCATCGACCACACAATCCACGCCCAGGCCATCCCTCATTCTTGCCCATTCGCCGGCATCCCCGGTGATGATCTCCAGGCCATAGGCTTCTTTGGCAACCCGCAGACGGTGCATATCGGATTCTAGCCCCGCCAGAGCCACTTCACCGCCGCAGAGTTTGGCCATTACCGCGCACAGGATGCCGATGGTACCCGGACCCAGGACCAGGACCCGGTCACCCGGTTTGATCCTGCAGTTTTCTACGACGGCATTAAAGGCAACGCAGCAGGGTTCGGTGAGACAGGCCTCTTCAAAAGCAAGTGGGTCCGGCACCCGGTGCAGGCAGCGGGCGGGTACGCGGACATACCGGGTCATGGCTCCGTCCACTCCGTATCCAAAACCCTTGCGCGTGGGGTCGAGATTGTACAAACCCTGGCGGGACATCGGATTGTCCGTATCGATCACGGCAGCGGTTTCACTCACCACCCGGTCCCCTTCTTTCCAGCCTTTTACTCTTTTCCCCAAAGCCGCGATATGCCCCCCGAATTCATGGCCGAGCACAATGGGATAATTCACGGGCCAGCTGTGGTCCGCCGTCCATTGATGCAGATCGCTGCCGCAGACCCCGACATTGGCGACTTCGAGGAGGACATCCTCTTCGCCGATATCCGGTTTGGCGATTTCACGGATCTCAACGGACCCTTTGATGGGAGCGTAATTGACTACTGCCGGGAACTTCATGGTGGAATAACTAAAAGATTAAATTATTGAACTGCATGACTACTATAAACTGATCCCTGATCCCTGATTCCTTCTCATTCATAGGCGTGAATTTTTTCACAGATCAGCCTCAATGATTTTTCAAGGTCACCATCGGCTGTTTTAAAAGCGTCGGCGTCGATGGTCAGGGGAGCGCCGAGCACTACCAGGGGAGCCCCATATGCGGGGCATTGAATGGCTTGCTCCAGGCTGAGGCCGCCCACCGCCTGCACCGGTATTTTCACCGCCTGGACCACCTCCCGGAGCTGATCCAGCGGGCTGGGCATCCGTTTTCCCTGGGCCGCTATGCCCCTTCTTTCATCATAACCGATATGATGCACGATGTAATCGCAGCCCAGGTCTTCCAGCCGGGCGGCGGCACCGACCATGTCCGGGCAACCGAGATTGTCCCCCATGACCTTAACCCCAAAATCGCGGCCGGCTTTGACGACACATTTGATGGTCTCTTCATGGGCGCGGGCCATGACCACCACATGGGTGGCGCCCGCTCTGGCCATCATCTCCGCTTCTAGATAACCGCCATCCATGGTTTTCAGGTCCGCCACGATGGGTATATTCGGGAAGGCCTCACGCAGGGCCAGGACCCCATGCAAGCCTTCGGCAAGGATAAAGGGAGTGCCCGCTTCCAGCCAGTCCACCCCCGCCCGGAGCGCCATGGCTGCCGTATCCAGGGCTTCGTCCAGGTCAATGAGATCGAGCGAGATTTGTACGATTGGTTTCATTTTTCAAGCTAAGATAAAAGGAAAAGGCGGGTGGTGAGAATGCCCTTCCTCCTTTCCTTATCTTTAGCCCAGCCATGCTGCAGGAAACCTTCAATTTCGGCTTATTGTGTTTCACATCCTTTTTTACCCTGGTCAATCCCTTGGGCACCATGCCGGTCTTTATGACCATGACCGCTGACCTGGATGCGGCGCACCGCAACGCCACCGCGCGAAAGGCCTCGATCGTGGCCCTGATCACCGCCATCGCATTTGCCCTGACGGGTCCCTTATTGTTTGATTTTTTTGGCATATCCGTACCGAGTTTCAGAATAGTGGGAGGAGTGATCTTTTTTATGATGGGCATGGATATGCTCCAGGCCAGGCTGGGCCCGGTAAAAATCCAGCAGGCGGAAGTCAAGACCTATGTCAAGGATATATCGATCACCCCGCTGGCCATTCCCATGATCTGCGGACCGGGAACCATCACCAATGCCATCGTGCTCATGGAGGATGCCGGTACCTGGCCCAAAACGATCATTTTTTTTCTTTCGCTCATCGTGGTCATGTTGCTCAATTACCTGATCCTGCTCAGTTCGACCCGGATCATAAAAATCCTGGGACAGACCGGCAACAATGTCCTGATGCGCCTGATGGGACTGATCGTAATGGTCATCGCCGTGGAATCTTTTTTTAACGGATTGAAACCCATCCTGGCCGAAGCCTTTGCTAAATAAACGAAACGGTCCATTGAAGTCCATGAACTCCAAGCCCCATTTTTATCCTGCCCTGGAATCCACCCTGAGGAGGCTGGAGTCTTTACCCATCCCGGATGAAAGAAAAACAATCCTCAGTCCATTGATCGAAGAAATAAAGAATCAATGGGAAAGAGGCCAAGCTGCTAAACTTCATTTTATCTGCACCCACAATTCCAGGCGAAGCCAGTTTGCTCAGATCTGGGCTTGCACGGCTGCCGCCTGGCACGGCATCCCGGTGGAAACCTATTCGGGCGGGGTCGAAGTCACAGCTTTTAATGCGGGAGTGGTGTCTGCATTGAAAAGGGCTGGATTTAAAATCAGTTCATCCGGGGCTGACAACCCGGTGTATTGGGTATTTTTTGCTTCGGGGCCTCCCCCTGTGAAGGCCTGGTCCAAGTTGTTCGATGACCTGCTAAATCCCAAAACCGGTTTCACTGCGGTGATGACCTGCTCCGAAGCCGATGAAAACTGCCCCTTCATACCGGGCGCCGGTTCCAGGATTCCTTTATGGTATGAAGATCCAAAAATTTATGACGGGACCGCGGAGGAAACGCTGCGATATGACGAACGAAGCGATCAGATCGGGGCGGAGATGGTTTGGGTTTTTTCGAACCTCAGGACCCAAAGGTCAACGGCAAACGGATAAGGTTAAAGGCGAAGGGTTAAAGGCGAAGGGAGCATAAGGTCAAAGGCGAAGGGAGCAAAAGATCGGGATATAGGGTTTATATTAGAATCCCGTCAGGGATTCAACATACATAGGGGTAATGGCGAAGGGAGCGTAAGTTCAACGTCGAAAGGGGCAAAAGATTGGGATATGGGGTTTACATTAGAATCCCGTCAGGGATTCAACATACATAGGGGTAATGGCGAAGGGAGCGTAAGTTCAACGTCGAAAGGGGCAAAAGATTGGGATATGGGGTTTACATTAGAATCCCGCCAGGGATTCAATGTACGTAGGGTTAAAGGCGAAAGGTCAACGGTCAAAGGCGAAGGGAGCATAAAGGGTGAAGGGCGAATGGGTAATGGCGAAGGGAGCAAAAGTGGATTGGCAGATTGAAACACTGGGTTTATATTAGAATCCCGCCAGGGATTCAATATACGTAGGGTTAAAGGCGAAGGGAGCAAAAGTGGATTGGCAGATTGACACACTGGGTTTATATTAGAATCCCGCCAGGGATTCAATATACATAGGGTTAAAGGCGAAAGGTCAACGGTCAAAGGCGAAGGGAGCATAAAGGGTGAAGGGCGAATGGGTAATGGCGAAGGGAGCATAAGTGGATTGGCAGATTGAAACACTGGGTTTAGATTAGAATCCCGCCAGGGATTCAAAATACGTAGGGTTAATGGCGAAGGGAGCAAAAAAGGTTAAAGGCGAAAGGTTAAAGGCGAAGGGAGCAAAAAGGAGGGGGAAGGGTAAACGGGAAAGGGTCAAAGTTTGATAATTTAACAGAATAAAGACTCGGATTATGAAAACGGCAAAGGGTTTACTTATTTGCTTCTTGCTTTTTCAAAGCATGACCGCACTGGCCCAGTTGCGGGTGAGCGACAACAAACGATTTCTGCAAACGGCAGATGGAAAACCTTTTTTCTGGATGGGGGATACGGCCTGGGAATTGTTTCACCGCCTGAGCCGGGAGGAAGCGGACAAATACCTCAAAACCCGCGCGGACCAGGGATTTAATGTCATTCAGGCGGTCGTCCTGGCTGAATTGGACGGATTGCATACGCCCAATGCCTATGGTGAAATCCCGCTGGACCATGACGATCCCACCCGGCCCCGGGAAGCCTACTTTCAGCACGTGGATTATATCATCGAAAAGGCTGCCTCCCTGGGCATTTATATCGGTCTTTTACCCACCTGGGGGGACAAATTAAATAAAAGCACCTGGGGCACGGGGCCGGAGATCTTCAATGCGGAAAACGCAAAACAATACGGCCTCTGGATCGGCAGGCGTTATAAGAATAAAAAGAATATCATCTGGATACTCGGCGGGGACCGCACCCCAAGACATGATGCCGACGTCAACATCTGGCGGGCCATGGCTGCCGGGATCACGGAGGGCGCAGGCGGTCCTGACCGGGCGCTCATGACCTTTCATCCCCAACCCAATGCGGTGCAGGATGGGGGCTCCGCCAAATGGTTTCATCAGGACGATTGGCTGGATTTCAATATGCTTCAGACCGGCCATTGCCGTGAAAACAATGTCTGGGACCGTATCCAATATCCCTACAACCTGAAACCCGTGAAACCGGTGCTCGACGGGGAACCCATCTATGAAGACCACCCGGTCTGTTTCAACGCGAGGGAAAACGGGACTTCCAGCGCTTACGATGTCCGGCGTTCGGCCTGGTACACCGTGCTGGCCGGAGCCTTTGGCCATACTTACGGCTGCCACGACATCTGGCAGATGTACGCCCCGCACCGCACCCCGGTCAATGGCCCTCATCATCCCTGGTATGTGGCCCTGGACTTGCCCGGAGCCAACCAGATGAAATATCTCCGTTACCTCTTTGAGTCCAGGCCCATGTTTGACCGCATTCCCGACCAGACCCTCCTTTCCACCCATGGAGGCAATAACGACCGCCTGCAGGCCAGCCGGGGCAAGGATTATATTATTGTTTATTCCGCCCAGGGAAATACGTTCACTTTATACACCGGGAAACTTTCCGCGACACAACTGACTGCACACTGGTATAATCCCAAAAACGGTCAAAGCCAGGCCCTGGGCACTTTCGAAAATAAGATCTCCCAGGAGTTTATCCCGCCTTCTTCAGGGTATGGCCACGATTGGGTGCTGGTGGTGGATGACGCCGTAAAAAATTATACGATGCCGGCCTTTAATTGAGTGCTTGACCTCACTGGCTGGAAGCTGCAGGCTTTTTAGATCAAACCGGATACATACGGTGTAAAAAATCCCATCCTTTATTGATAAATTGGCCCCTTCAAATCTTATTTAACCTTCATTTCGTCCATCATGACAAAAAAAATAAAAGTGGCCGTCGCCGGCGTGGGTTTTATCGGACCCGTACATATCGAATCCCTCAGAAGGGTTGGCACCCTGGATGTGGTAGCCATGTTCCACCCCATCGAGAATGAGGCAAAGGATAAGGCGGCAGCCCTGGGCGTCCCCGCTTATTATACGGACTATGACCAGATGATCCGGGAAGCAGATTTTGACTGCATTCATATCTGCACGCCCAACAACCTGCACTTTTCGATGGCCAAAGCCGCCCTGCTGGCCGGCAAACACGTGGTTTGTGAGAAACCCCTGGCAACGACCGTAAAAGAAGCCGAAGAATTGATCGCCCTTGCCAAAGAAAAAAAGGCGGTCAACGCGGTCAGTTTTAATATCCGTTATTATCCCCTGGTGCACCAGATGAAAGCCATGCGGGAAAAAGGGGAAATCGGCCGGATCTATTCCATCATCGGATCTTACCTCCAGGACTGGCTTTTTTTCGAAACGGACTACAACTGGCGGCTGGAACCCGATAAATCCGGGGAAAGCAAGGCCATTGCGGATATCGGATCCCACCTGATTGACCTGATCGAATATATTTCCGGACTCAGCATCGTGGAAGTGATGGCCGATTTTTCAACCATCCATCCCATCCGTAAAAAACCGCTTAAACCGGTGGAAACCTATTCGGGAAAACTCCTGACCCCGGAAGATTACAGCGACGTGCCGATTGCGACGGAAGATTATGCCAGCGTCCTGTTGAGGTTCAACGACGGCTGCAAGGGCGTGGTCACCGTCAGCCAGGTTTCGGCCGGAAGGAAAAACCGGATCAACCTGGAGATCGCCGGCTCCAAACAAACCCTTGCCTGGTGTTCGGAGACCCCCAATGAACTGTGGATCGGCAACCGCAACGAAGCCAACGCGGTCATGCTCCGCGATCCTTCCCTGGTGGATAAATCCGTACGCAGCATCATCTCCTATCCCGGCGGCCATAACGAAGGATTCGGCAGCACCTCCAAACAACTCTTCACCGAAATTTATAAAGCGGTGGCTGAAGGCAAACAACCGGAACATCCCAGCTTCCCGACTTTTGAGGAAGGATGGCGCGAACTCCTCTTGTGTGACCGGATCATAGAAAGTCACCGGACTCAGAAGTGGGTAAAGGTCTAGATTCGACCCTGACAGGGTCGGAAGGCTGGGCTATAAATCCCGGGGGCTGCGCTCCGATTCGTTACTTTTAATCCCTGCGGGATTGGTAGTTTGGAACAAAGTCGGGGCCTCGCCATTTAACCCTTTTTCCCATAAGAAGGACTTGGATAGTTTAATAAAGGGGAAATCACCTCATCCTTCCGGATTACCGGGAGTTCTGCCTGTCCCGAAAATATCCTTGTTCCAACCCCTGAAATCATAATACCTCGATTTCGGTTCCCCGGTCCAGCCGTTGATGCCTTTGCGGGGCAGGATGACCGCGTGAATATACAGTATGGGGAGGAGGGACAGTCCCAAAACAGTCATGGAGACCGATCGGCCGAAATAGGTGGATAGAAGCATGACCAGGACCAGGGTGACCAGGTATTTGGCGAATTTTCTCCACTTGGGATCCCTTTCTGCAAAGTGGCCCATGAAGATATGGCCCAATAAATAGAAGATGCTCACCACGGCTATCTCGACCCACAATGAATTGGTTTGAAACATAATTCAAGGTTTTAATACAGGCATTTTGAACTGTCCGGCTTCATTGGATTTAAGGATTCAGGGGTTTTAAGCGGATGTTCCTGAATTCGATTTTCATTGGCGGCCCCACATGCACCTGCACTCCCAGGTAGCCTTCGGAGGTCCGGTTTATCGTGTCCAGATCCAGCACCTCGCTCATCAGTTTGCCGTTGATAAAATGCCGGAGGTGGTTGCCTTTTACGATCAGGTGATATTCGTTCCAGTCTTCCTTGCGGATATATTGCTGCAAGTCGCCCGGCTTTCCGAGTTCCGCGGTCAGGCTTATCCGGGGGCCCGGATCCACCCGGACCTGTTGCCCTCGCCTGGCGAGGAAAGTACGGCCGCGTTCTTCATAATTCTGGCCGCTCCATTGGTCTTCCCCGTCGATGTCGGCCTGGTAGCCTTTTAATGCATAGGGTTCCCCATCCACCAGCACACTCCGGTAATTGATTCCGCTGTTGCCTTTGGAGGACACCCGGTATTCCAGCTTCAGCTCAAAATCACCGGGTTTGCCGCCCTGCCAGATGATGAATGAATTTTTCTTCAGCAAGGTGGCCGGGCTGACTTCTCCGGTCAGGATCCCGTCTTCGACCCGCCAGTACACCGGATCTCCTTTCCAACCCTCGAGGTCCTTCCCGTTGAAAATAAGTTTATAACCGGCCTCCGGGTCCTGCTGGCCGCAGATCCTGCCTCTGATCCCCAGGACCAGGTATACCAGCAACCAAAGTTTGATGAGGGTGAAAGGCAAGTCCCTGGCTGCAAATAACGGTAGGCGCAGTCCCATTTACGGATCATTTACGGACGGATCACGGTGCCGTCCGGCCTCCGGGTGGTGCCCCAGGAATAGTCAAAGTTTTTCCCTTCGGCAAAAGGATATTTTGCGGCAGCTTTTTCATCGATATCCATGCCCAGCCCCGGTTTTTCCTGGGCATACATATAGCCGTTGCGGGTTTCCGGGCAACCGGGGAAGACCTCCTTGGTTTTTTCCGGGAAGACATATCCTTCGTGGACCCCGAAATTATAACTGCACAATTCCAGGGCCAGTTGGGCAGCATGGGCGACCGGGGAAGCGTCGCCGGGACCATGCCAGGCCGTGCGCACCCCGAAAAATTCGCTCAGGGCCTGCACTTTGCGCGCCGGGCTCAGTCCACCGATCTGCGAGATATGCACCCGGATAAAATCGATCAGGCGGTCTTTGATCAGGGGCAGGAATTCCTGCTGGGTATTGAAGAGCTCTCCCATGGCCAGGGGTACCGTGGTTTGCTGACGCAGGATCTTGAAATGATCGTTGTCTTCCGGCGGAAAGGGGTCTTCGATAAAATAAGGATGGTATTGTTCCAGTTCCTTGCACATGTTCACTGCCGCATTCAAAGGGATGCGTTCGTGGATGTCATGCAGGAGTTCCACTTCTTCACCGAATTTGACCCGGATATGTTCAAACATTTTGGGGACGGAGCGGGTGTAGACCGCCGGGTTAAAAATGATCTTGGGATCGGTCGGGCCGGATTGTTCCGGGGGCAAACCCACCGAACTGGCCGGCGTGCCGGTAGCCCCGCGGGCTCCATAGTTTGCATTGCCTTTCTGGCCCATCTGGATCCGGACATGGCGGTATCCGTTTGCAATGGCCGCGGCTACTTTGTCATCCAGTTCCGAGTATTCCAGTCCAGAGGCATGGTAATAAAGGTCCACGCCGTGGCGCACCTTGCCGCCCAATAACTGGTACAAAGGCATATTGGCCCTTTTGGCTTTGATATCCCATAAGGCGATATCGACTCCCGACATGGCATTGAACAGGACGGGGCCATTGCGCCAGTATGAACTCACATAGGAGGATTGCCAGATGTCTTCGATCTCATCCACATTACGGCCGGTCAGAAAAGGCTTGAGGTATTTTTCAATGGCGGTCGCCACCACATAGGCCCTTTGAGTAAAGGTGGCACAACCGATGCCATAGAGCCCGGGCTCGGAAGTCATCACCTTGACCACGACCAGGCGTATGCCGTCCGGAGCGGTGAGGATGGTCTTGATATCGGTGATCCGGATATCGCCGGAGGCCTGCATTTTGGGTATCGTGTTTTTGGCCAGTACCTGCTGAAGGGGGAGGGTCGCCGCCGCGGAAGCCGCTGCGAGGTTTTTGAGAAGATTACGCCGTTTCATATCGGATTGGTATTTAAATGGAAGGTTGAAAAAGTCTTTATGCAATATAGGAAATTTCATGAATGGGAGGAACCGGTTTCTCCCTGGGGGTGTAGGACAAAATGCACAGAAGTGTTAAATTAGAGGGTATAATATTTCCCACCATGAAAAAGATAGAAGCAACCGCCTCTATCCTAGAAACAGTAAAACAAGAATTAGCCGAGTGGTTTGCACAAGAAGGAACGATAACTAGCGGCTATGAGTACGAGACGAAGATTTTGGAAATGGGTCAGCGAATCAGCCAGAAGATTCTGAAGGAGTCCATTGGTCCGTTGCCTAGGAGCAGGAATGAAAAAAAAACTTCAAACTTGTCTAGGAGCCGTCGAGGTAAGTAAGCAGCATGTATTAAGCGCAAACGTAAAGGTTTTTGGAATCAGTGAAAGGTTACAAGACCTCATGAGTCTGGTAGGGCAAGGATATGTGTTTGAAGAGGGAGAGGAGATTTTAAAACAGACCATGGGGATTGAAAAGCTGGCTCGATTTAGTCTGGGTCAGTTCCCGATTGAAGTACATCGTCGAATATGGATGGAAAAGCAGAAGAAAAAATTACTTGAAAACAAAGTGGATGAAGTAGTTGAGGAATTGAAGAAGTACCGCCCTAAAAAACCAGAAATAAAACAAACCCTCCAAGAAGTTATTCGATATTATGAAGAACATGAGGATAGAATGCAGTATAAAAGTTATCTGGATAGCGGCTTATCGATAGGTTCAGGACCCATCGAATCTGCTCATCGCAATGTAGTCCAACAAAGATTAAAATTATCTGGTCAAAGATGGTCCATTAAAGGAGCCCAATCCATTGCAAACCTGAGAGCTATGAAAAAAAGCAATAACTGGGCTTGTGTTTTGAGTTTGATACAAAAAGCCGCTTAATGCAATTTGTCTTACACCCCTCCCTGGGGGGTATGGCAAAATGCAGGTCTTTTTTGTTCGATAACAAGACCTGGAAGCCTGCTCCCGCCTGCGCAGGATTGTCATACACCCCTCAATGGTCTATATGGCAATCAAACGACCTTATTTCCTTTCAGCAACCTGTGCCTTCCCTTCAGTTTTTTTGCCGTCTCTAATTCCAGGCATGGCTATGGTAGCGGTTATTCCTTATTGAAAGAGTTGAATAATGGTTTGCATCGCAATGAACATTTTGCCGCTGTCAGGCAGTTTAATAAAACCGTATTTAGTATAAAAATTTTCGGCTTCAATATCCAGGGGATCTGTGACGACCCCTAAGGACCCTATGATTTCAGAAGAAGTATAACTTCGGTATAGGGCATCCAGTAATAACCATTCACCCAATCCCTGCCCCTGGTATCTGTGATCAACAGCCAACCTGCCGAGCAAGGTAACCGGTATGGCTAAATAGGATTTCGGTAATTTCTTTTTTATTTGTTCCGGCCACCCAGCCAAAGGCAAAGAATAATTGGATAAGGTATAATATCCTCTTATGCGTTCATTTACCGGATCAACGGACACAAAACATGCGGCCAATTTTCGTTTGACATCCTGGCCAGCCTGGTGGTGGAGATAATGATCCAGCTGCACCTTGCCACACAAAAAATCCGTCTTCCGGTGCCTTGACCCTAGGAGAACGGTTTCAGTGTCCACTTCGAATGCCGGATTTGAAACCTCTTGCGGCTGACCGCAAGGCTTTGTTGGGTTTTGCGGGCCGGGTGATGGCCTCAAAAAAGATATCCAAATCCCTCTGGGATGCGATGATTCTTTCTTTAGTTTCAATGATTTCGACCGCCCGGTTCTGAACCGTGGTGATCACAAAATCCGATAAATTGCGATAGCCACCAAGCATAGCCGCCCTTTTGAACAACAACTTTTGCTCCTTGGTAAGCCTGGTGTCAAATCTTGTCATCGCTTGTTTTGCGGAGGCCATGAATTTCCTTTGATACAAAAGTACGTATATTTTCCGTACAATTCCCATTTGGCAAATGCCGGGGAACGTTACGTCCACTGCTGTTGATTTCGCATCCCACCGGCGATAGAATCGGTAGGATTTGATTGAATGAGTTGAATATTTCCTTTTTGCAAAAAACCTTATCCCTTAGGTATAAGCTCCGCCAGTTCCACCCTCCCCGATTTCCGGGTCAGCAAATGAATGATCAGCCAGGCTAACAGATAGGTAAAGGCGCAGATGGAGAAGATCAAATGGTAACCGCCGGTCAGATGGTCCACCGCTTTAAACCGGTCCAGGATATATCCCACCAGCAAAGGAAAAAATATGCCGCCGACTGCCCCTGCCATGCCCGCGATGCCCGCCACGGAGCTTACCGCTTCCTTTGGAAACAGGTCGGTGGCAAGGGTGAAAATGTTAGTGGCCCAGGCCTGGTGCACGGCCACCGCCAGGCTGATCAATAGGACGGCCACCCAGGCATCGTTGGCAAACTGGGTGAAAAAGACCGATAATTCGGTAAAAGCAAAAATCAACAGCACCGTTTTCCTTGCTTTCAGAACCGGCCAGCCCTTTTTAATCAACAAGGATGAAAGATAACCGCCTCCAATGCTGCCCAGTGTTGTCGCCGTGTAAATGATCATGAGTTCCAGGCTCGGCTTTTTCAAATCAAGGCTGAAAGTGGAAGAGAAATAAGAGGGCAGCCAGAAAAGAAAAAACCAGAAGATCGGGTCAATGAGGCCTTTACCGGTGATCATGGCCCAGGTCTGGCGAAAGGCAAATAATTTTTTCCAGCGGATGGCTACCTGCACCTGCGCTGCTTCTTCCTGTCCGCTACGGATCCACTCATATTCTTCAGCCGTTAATCGTTTCTGTTTTGAAGGCACCTCATAAAAGACCCACCAGGCGGCCAGCCATATAAAACCGAGGGCACCCGTAATCCAAAAGACCTGCTGCCAGCTTCCGAAACTCAAAATGAGCGGCACGAGCAACACACTGAGCACCACGCCCACGCTGGTGCCCGAATTGAATATTCCGGTGGCCAGACCCCTTTCATTTTTAGGAAACCATTCCGCCACGGTTTTGACAGCCGCGGGGAAATTGCCGGCCTCACCCAAACCCAGGATGATGCGAACCAATGAAAAACTCCAAACGCTTCTTGCCAGGGCATGCAACATGCCCGCGATGCTCCAGACCGTGATCGTAATCGCAAAACCCAATTTGGTCCCGATCCGGTCAATGACCCTTCCCGAGAGGAGGAGGCCGATCGCATAAGCCAGGGTAAATGCCATGACGATCCGCGCAAACTGGCTCTCCGTCCAGTTGAATTCTTTTTCCAACAAGGGTTTTAGCAAGCCGATGACCTGGCGGTCGATATAATTGATCGCCGTCGCCGCAAACAACAGCCCGACCACGATCCACCGGTAATGCCGAATTTTCCCCACCCCCAATTCTTAATTCTTAATTCCTTAATTCTTAATTCTTAATTCCAATGCTATCCGCTGTCAAATTAAAAAATTTATCTTTGAAAAGACCCGTTTCAAATTATTACTTATGAATCGCCGCAAATTTATCAGCCAAAGTTCCCAATGGTCCCTGGCAGCGGGATGGACCGCCATCCATCCGGGCCTCGCTCCCCTTTTGCCCCGCAAATCCGCGAATGAAAAAATCCTCGTCGGCCTCATCGGAGCCAACAGCATGGGATGGGGCATCCTCAGCCACGCCCTCCGCCAGCCCAATGTCGAATGCATCGGGATCTGCGATGTGGACCAGAATGTGCTCGGCCGGAGGACGGAAGAAGTCGCCAAACAATATGGCAAAAAACCCCAGGCTTTTTCAGACTTCAGGAAACTGCTCGAGCTCAAGGATCTGGATGCCGTGATCATCGGCACTCCCGATCACTGGCATTGCCTCATCATGGTGGAAGCCTGCTGGGCAGGAAAGGATGTATATGTGGAGAAACCCATGGCCAACTCCATCGCCGAGTGTACCGTGATGGTCCGGGCCGCCCGCAAATACAAGCGGATCGTACAGGTAGGCCAGCAGCAACGAAGCGGCAAACACTGGCAGGAAGCCATGGATTTTATCCATACCGGGCAAATCGGAAGCTTGCGCAAAGTACATGCCTGGGCCAATTTCAACTATGGAACCGGCCAGCCCAAAGCGCCCGATGAACCCATACCCGCGGGAGTGGACTTCGATACCTGGCTGGGTCCTGCGCCATCCCGCAGTTTCAACAAGACACGCTTCCACGGCAGCTGGCGGATGTTCTGGGATTACGGGGGCGGCCTGATGACGGATTGGGGAGCCCACCTCATCGATATCGCCCTTTGGGCCAAAAAAATCACCAGCCCATCCGGTTATGTCATGGCCGGCGGAGGCAATTTTTATTCCCCGGATTTTGCCCATGAAACCTTTGATACCCAATCCGTCCTTTACCAGTTTCCCGATTATACCATCACCTGGGAACATACGGCCGGCATCCAGAGCGGACCCTACAACCGTCCCTACGGTCTCGCCTTCCTGGGCAACGACGCCACCCTGGTCATTGACCGCGGAGGCTGGGAAATCTTCCCGGAATCGGAAGGCGGTAAATTCAAGACCCCGGCTTTCCCCAAACGCAGCGGCAGGGAATCGCATGAAGAACATGTGCGCAATTGGCTCGAATGCATCCGCGAACGCAAGGAACCCAATTGCACCGTGGAAAACGGCCGGCTAACCGCCATGTATTGCCATTTCGGCAATATCGCTTTACGTACCCATTCCCTGCTTGATTGGAATGAAACAAGCCATTCCTTTGGCCAAAACCAGTCAGCCAATAGACTCATTAAGCCAGAGTATAGGAAACCGTGGGTGTTTCCGGAGGAATGAAAAGGTTAAGGGTTAAAGGAAAAAGGTTAAGGGAGAAAAAGTACAACGCTACAACAACACAATTCAACAATTCCGCAACAATTCAACAGTTTAGCACTTCAACAATTCAACAATGCTGGTCATCGGAAGTTCAAACACCGACATGGTAGTCAAAACCAGCCGTTTTCCCGCGCCTGGGGAGACCATCATCGGGGGTGATTTTTTTATTTTTCCGGGAGGCAAGGGAGCCAACCAAGCCGTGGCGGCGGCCCGTCTGGGAGTGCGCACAACTTTTATATGCCGGACCGGGGATGATTTGTTTGGAAGGCAGGCATTGGAGGGATTCAGGAACGAAGGAATCGATACCACTTACTGCTCGGTGGACCCGGAAGCAGCCTCCGGGGTTGCCCTGATCACCATCAATGCCGAAGGCCAGAATGAAATCGTGGTCGCTCCCGGGGCCAATGACCGTTTGATGCCTGAGCACCTGGATGCTGCAAAGTCCGCATTCACCAATAATGAATATGTTTTATTTCAGCTGGAGATCCCTATGGCTACCGTCAGCCATGGAATTCAAATGTGCCGGGACCTGGGGATCAAAGCAATCCTGAATCCCGCCCCAGCTGCTCTCCTTGATAAAAACCTTTATCCAAAACTTTACCTCATCACCCCCAACGAAAAAGAGGCAGAAATGCTCACCGGGATCTCCATCGATGATCTCGCTTCCGCGGATAAAGCGGCCGACCGTTTCCTGGCCTGGGGGGTAAAGCAAGTGATCATCACCCTGGGTGCCGGAGGAGCTTATTTCAAAGATGGTGAACAGGCCTTCCATATTCCGGCGCCTATAATTCAAGCGGTAGATACCACCGCGGCCGGCGATATTTTCAATGGAGCCCTTGCCGTAGCCCTCAGCCAGGGCCAATCCTGGAAAGAAGCGGTCCGTTTTGCAGTAAAGGCTGCCAGCCTTTCCGTCTCCCGCCTGGGAGCACAGGCATCCGCACCCTACCTTTATGAGATTTGAGCTATCAGCTATCAGCTATCAGTAAACTTGCTAACTTGCTAACTTGCTAACTGACCACTGACTACTACATAATGTTTACCATCCAATCCTACCCTCTCGCCGTCCTCTTTTGCATCCTCACCATGATTTGCTGGGGCTCCTGGGCCAATACCCAAAAACTGGCCGCCTCAACCTGGCGATTTGAATTGTTTTATTGGGATTATGTCGCTGGCATCCTTTTGTTTTCCCTGCTTTTTGCATTTACCCTGGGCAGCCTTGGAGATTCGGGACGGAGTTTTGTGGAAGACCTGTACCAGGCTTCCGGCTCTTCACTCTTTTCCGCCTTTATTGGCGGGGTTCTTTTCAATGCGGCCAATATCCTGCTGGTCGCCGCGATTGCGATTGCGGGCATGTCGGTTGCTTTCCCGGTGGGCATTGGCCTGGCCCTGGTGGTCGGGGTGATTGTCAATTACCTGGCAGCCCCGGTGGGAAATTCCGTATTGCTGTTTACCGGGGTGGTCCTGGTAGCCGTTGCCATTCTCCTGAATGCGAACGCTTACCGGAAACTTGCTTCCAATACCGGGAAAGTGTCCACCAAAGGCTTGGCGCTTTCAGTAGTCGCCGGTCTTCTGATGGGTTTTTTCTATAAATTCGTGGCCGGCTCCATGTTCCCCGATTTTGCTCACCCGCTGGACGGCAAACTCAGTCCCTATACGGCCGTGGTGGTCTTTTCCACCGGCATCCTGGCCAGCAATTTTTTATTCAATACCCTGCTTATGCGGCGGCCTTTTGTGGGTACACCGGTTTCCTTTTCAGATTATTTTTCGGGCAACTTCCGGACCCATGCGGTAGGCATACTGGGAGGCATGATCTGGTGCGCGGGCATGTCCTTCAGCATCCTGGCTTCGGACAAGGCGGGACCGGCCATCTCTTATGGACTTGGACAGGGGGCCACCATCGTAGCTGCTCTGTGGGGGATCTATATCTGGAAGGAATTTAAAGGTGCACCGGCCGGGGTCCACCGGATCTTGAACCTCATGCTGGCCTGTTATATTGCCGGCCTGGCGATCATCATTTATTCAAGGTAAGCGATCTTCTGGGCCCCTGAATAGGAAGAAGCAAAAAAGCCTGGGTTCCGCAAGCCCATGACAAGCCTGCCTCCAGTTAATTCAGACAATCCCAGGCCTCAGGCTGGCGGTTGGCTCCTGAGATGGCAAGGAGGCATTAGCCCAAAGTCAGAGATTTAACCTGATCAAGTAACTACTCTGCTAGATTGACACTAGGTCTGCAGGGAAATACAAGGGCAAGGACTTAGGCGCTTATCCTAAATATTAAGCCCGAGGATTACATCCGCCAGCAACCAATTTAACTGCTAACCCCAGGCTTCAGCCTGAGGGTTTGATCAAGAAAAGGCAAATGGGCTTTAGCCAAAACCAGGATCTCAACAATCATAATGGAAAAGGATTATCAATTTTTTAAGATATTCCTGGGCTCAACTTATGACTGTCGGTTGTCTCAATTGAGTATATTGCCTTTCAAAAGGAACAAATCCTATGCCCGAACTACCAATACTCAACGCCGAATGGCATTTGAAAAATAAAATGCCAAAAAATCCGACCATGGACCAGCGCATTGCCTGGCATTTGGAGCATATCAAGCATTGCCGTTGCCGCGGGCTCAGCCCAAAAATCATTGAGGAGCTAAAAAAAAGAAAGATTAAATTTTAGGTCACACTCCTCCGTTCCTCCCTTATGATCTTAGCCGGTATCAGTGTATCAGTTTACCCGCGGCATCAAAACTGAAGGTGCCTGAGGTATTGGGATATCCCAGGGCGCTTCCGGAGCCGTCGGCTATGGTAGTGGCCCAATTGGGATTGGACGAATTGCCGTAGGTATAAGTCAGCGTGTCAATGGTATTCCAGTTGCCGGCGCTGATATATTCCTTTTTCGTCAGGGCAAGGATACTGCCTTGGGATTCATAGGTCATCCCTATCATTTCAATTTCCCAATATTGTCAATTAAAGTTGTTTTATTCTTAATAAGTTAGATAGGCCATTGTAAACCAGTTAAGTATCTTTTAGCTTCCTCAATGTTTTTTGGATTATACCAGTAAAAGCAAAGGCCATCTGAGTCCATTTTAAAAAATTCAACTTCGCTTTTAAAAAGGTTGTGACTCCAACAGATTATAATATTTTCTATTTTACTTTCATTGAGGTCAGAATTGACGAGAATCGTATGTCCCAGATAAAATTCATCAGTATCAACAAGCAAATCCAAATCTTGTTGTATTACTGGATTAAGAATGCTATTTAGGTATTTCTTAGAATGTAATTTCCCTTCTGTAGCTATCCCTAATTCGTATCCAATGCTTCTAGACTTATCGGGATTGACAGTAAAAATACTCATTGGTCCTTTCGAGAGCTGGAACAATAAAGTTGATATTGTCTTAGTCCAAAAAGACCATGTTTCTTTATTTAAGCTTTCGCGAGGAAAGTAAACTTCAAGTATTTGATATTGATTAATTAGAATCATTTTATTTCCTCCTGTATTTTTATTAGTTGTTTCGAACCTTCTTCTCCTAATTTTGAACCACCAAAGGCGCCGACTATCCCACCAACCAATCCACCAACAAACCCTCCTATTGGGACTGTTACTTCGGCGAAGGGCCCACCCAATAGACCAGCTATATCTCCGCCCTTTGCTCCCAAAACAGCACCGCCCCACGCACCAGCCCAACCTCCAGCTACACTTCCAGCAGCGACAATTGTATTATCACCAATTCTTCCGCCATCAGATGTTACTGCATCACCTAACCTTATGACATCTGTGGCTATAGCAACCGGTTTAGCCACCTTACTAATAGCATCCAATGTATTGCCTGCACCAGCAAGTGCCGTCAAAGTTTTCTCTCCACCAGCTAAAGGTAGGTGCAAATTTGAACCTTTGGGACCATTTACATGTGGAATGGAGTTTTGGTATCAGCAGCATCAAATCTAACTACAGGCGCTCCGACATTCTTGCCATTTTTTAAACGTCCTAACGCATTATCCTGAATACCCAGTTTTGTATCACCACCTGATGTTCTTCCATTCATCTTATATAAAGAATATTGTTGATTTAAGCCTGCATCCGAACCTTTGAAAAAATTAGAAATAGATTTAAATAGTGGCATTACTCCAGGATATGGCCATTTGCCATCTGGATCCGTAAAATGTAAAGGGTTATTAAACGCGTAAAGATATGGTGAAATGCTGCGGTCATTTTCAGAGCTCGGATCCACCTGCCCCCATCTCCCTACTGTCGGATCATACCACCTCGCCCCATAATCATATAATCCCAAGCTAAATTCATCATTCATTTCCTTCCCATTGTACTTATACTTATTCTCCGGACTGGTCGGCGCTGTCCATCCTCCTTGCTCTAAGCCGAAAGGATAATAATGGCTCTCCTCTAAGAATGTGATACTTCCATTGCATTTAAAGTATACCCGTGCATTTCCCAGATGATCTTTAATAGCATACTTATACTCCCAAGTGGAGCTGATCAGTCTGGCCCGACCTTCCGGATGATAGATAGCTTCAATAACAGAGGCGCTGTATTCAATACCTCCTATATAGGTTTTGGCATTACCGGTACTGGGTATTTTTTTGAGCTTTCTACCAGAAGCGTCGTATTGAATCTCCAAAGTGTTCCCCCCGCTCCAGGTATATTTAGTTGGCAGGTTGAGGTGATTGTAGGTTATGGCAGTAATACTTTTTGCAGAATAAGTCCTTTGATTGCCGGCAGCGTCGAAGCTGAAAGTACCTGAGGTATTGGGATAGCCTAAGGCGCTTCCGGAGCCGTCGGCTATGGTAGTGGGCCAATCAGGATTGGACGAATTGCCGTAGGTATAGGTCAGATTATTGAACGCATTCAAAATTCCTGAGCTTATATATCCATTGCGCGCAAGGTTCACTATATTACTCCGTCTTCGTTTCATTGTTTCATCTCGGGATGGCAAGCATTACTAAAATATAGGAGATTTAAATTATACCGAAACAAATCAGTTCATTATCCTGCATTATTAAATTAAAAAGAGCCAACTTCGACATTAATTAATGAACAAACTCTCTTTCTCCTTTCAAATCTGAATATAAGTGCAGCTCCTGTAAATGGCCGCATTAAATAAATAGCCTTTTTTCTACGGTTGTTGTCATATCGATATAATATAATAATTTCTGGCGAAAGATCACTTTTATCAGTAAAGCTGAGCTTAATAGGTCTTGAGCATACTTGATCTATTTTACAATTTACAGGAATCACCTTACTATTATCAATAAGAATTAAAGTGTCAGATGAATCATTACATGGATAAAATTCCTTCTGGAATAATTCATTTTGAAAAGATTTATTTATCAAAATACACGGATCACAGGCATTCATTTTGCTGTTTAAAGTAAAAATGAAGAGTAATAATATATAAGTACTCATTAAAATTTATTAGTAAATACATCTGAAACTTTAGGGGGAGCTGCAGGCTAATTGACGGGCATCCTTAGAAGGTTTACCTTGTACGGCTATTAATATTAATTTAATTTAAATCGGTTCATTAAATTTAGTTAGTTGGGTATCAAAAACAAATTTTGCTCTGGGGTTTAAATAATCTCGAAACTTGCTAATATCAATCGAAGATGCATAGATCTTATGAAATATTTGAATTACAATTGCATCCTCTGTTTCATGCTTGCCATATTCTAAAGCTTCGTTAATAAAACACAGAGCATCCGAAAATTTATCATCCTCATTAATATGATCTAATAAGTAAGTTCCAAATTCTCCAAGTATAAGATACACACCATCATCAATATCGAAAACCGATTTAAATTGAGGATTAGTCTCTCTTAATCTTTTATTAATTTTTAAATAATATTCGTCTTTAATTTCCTGAAAGTGCATTTTGTATATCAGTTAATAATTGCTTTACAATTGCTTTATCAGATGGGGAAAGAGCAATGTTCTCATTCCATAATTTTATTAATGCCGTCCGATACTCGATTAATTTAGTACCATGTGATTTACCTCCGACATTTCTTCCAGTCGTTTGTTCTAATCTATAAGCATCCATTGAACTTCCACTACCAACTTTGGCAAAAGGTCGATATAGATCATTAATTAAATTCCTTAGTTTAGGGTTTTGAACATTATTCAAGTAATTAATTCTTACAGTACCGATAAATTTTAGTCCTGGCAAAATAAGACCAGCCGTTTCTAATCCAATATCTGTGGCAATATCGCTCTTTGTTGAATTGGGATTAATTAGCGACCCTCCAGGAATCAATGAAGTTTGAATATCAACAATTTGCTGAAGATCATCCTTAAAATTATCCATTATCGCTCTATTCCTTGTGATGGCGGATGCTTCTTCATCTGACTTTGGACCGACTAAGACTGTTTCACTATCGAATCCTATTGATTTTAGCAGACCTTTAATCGCCTCATTAAAATCTTTAAACCCTCTTTTAAGCAGCTCTATCCAATTTGGGGGTTCAACTGGATCATTGGGTTCATTCCCATCTAGGTCATTAAAGCTAATTGAATTATTAAAAGCATAATTGTATAAACTCCATTCCTTCATTTTCTCCGCCATCGGATCCACCTGCCCCCATCTCCCTACTGTCGGATCATACCACCTCGCCCCATAATCATACATCCCCAAGCTAAATTCACCATTCAATTCCTTCCCATTATATTTATACTTATTCTCCGGACTGGTCGGTGCTGTCCATCCTCCCTGCTCCATACCAAATGGATAGTAATGAGACTCTTGTAAGAGACTGATACTTCCATTGTATTTAAAGTATACCCGTGCATTTCCCAGGTGATCCTTAACAGCATATTCATACTCCCAGGTACTGCTGATCAACCTGGCCCTTCCCTCCGGGTGATAGATAGCTTCAATAACAGAGGCGCTGTATTCAATACCTCCCACATAAGTTTTAGCGTTTCCGGTACTGGGTATTTTTTTAAGTTTCCTGCCAGCTGCATCGTATTGTATCTCCAAAGTGTTCCCCCCGCTCCAGGTGTATTTGGTTGGGAGATTGAGGTGATTGTAAGTTATGGCCGTGATGCCTTTGGCAGAATAAGTAGTTTGATTACCGGCGGCATCAAAGCTAAAGGTGCCTGAGGTATTGGGATATCCCAGGGCGCTCCCGGACCCGTCGGCTATGGTGGTGGCCCAATCAGGATTGGAGGAATTGCCATAGGTATAGGTCAGCGTGTCAATGGTATTCCAATTGCCGGCGCTGATATATCCTCTCCTGCCCAGGGTCAGGATATTTCCGTTAAGATCATAGCTCAGGTTTTCATTGTAGCGGTTCAGGTTGGTCCAGGAGCCGGTATTTTCACCGTACCTCGAGCCGGTCATCCGGTCCAGGCCGTCATAGATAAAGCCGTACCCGGCCTTGTTCCGGGACAGGCCCCCAACGGTACAATTCGCCCCGGTCCTCCATTCGATCCAGGCTATATTCCCGTTGTATTTTGCGCTCGCGCTGAGGCTGGCATTCGCGTCCGTATAGCCCAATTTCTCTGAAAACAAGTCTGCCCCGCAGCTTGCCGGATCATTGATCTGGGTCAGCCATTTGCGGATATTATAGGTGTAGTCAACGGATTGACCATAGTTTCCTCCTGAATAGGCTAACTGCTTTTGCGAC
>Ga0116143_10000638_pt1 | contig 47621 bp, 30 predicted proteins | sample AD_UKC034_MetaG_FD_89745 | JGI IMG/M metagenome (GOLD analysis project Ga0116143, IMG submission 89745) | Active sludge microbial communities of municipal wastewater-treating anaerobic digesters from USA - AD_UKC034_MetaG | ecosystem: Engineered > Bioreactor > Anaerobic > Digestate | place: USA... | reverse complement strand
TCTGGTCTGATCAATATCAACGGCACATCCGGCGAAATCTTGCGGAATTTTCTGATCTCGCGTTCCGAAAAGACAGCACGGCCGCTGATTGCTCCACCGCCGACGCCGACGCCGTTACCCAGCAGCGAAGCCCGTAATGCCGGCGTATCGACAAAGGCAACATTGTTGATCTCGCGGTTCTGATACTGGTCGCGCGTCTGCAGTATATACAGCCCATCCGACTGCTGGTTTTCGAAGGTGAATTCGATTTCCTGATGATTGAAACCCTTGTCGCGAATCAGATGGTGCGCGTAGCCGACCAGTTTCTCGTAAATCTGCGGGAACTGGCTTTCGAGAGACAGCGAGCAGTTGCGGTTTTCGCGCCGCCGCTGTACTTCAGAAACCGGAAAAGTCTCGATCAGTCCCGAAACGATATCGTCACCCTGCACGCCAAAGAAAAAGTCACCAAAAAGCTCGATTTCTGAACTTTGCCCGCCTGGCGCGCGGGTAAAGGTAACGCCCGAACCAGAGTTCTCATTGAGGTTGCCAAACACCATCTCCTGCACGGTAACCGCTGTGCCCCAGTCGTTCGACAGATTCATCTGTCGCCGGAAAATTTTGGCACACTCTGAATCCCATGATTGAAATGCTTTTAAAATCGCATAACGCAGCTGATCGATGGGATTGTCAAAAATCTTGATGCCACGGGCATGCAGTTCTTCGCGATAGCAGAGCGCGATTTCCTTCATCTGCTCAGGCTTGAACTGCAGCTTCTTGGCAACATTGAACTTTTCCTTGTAAGTTTCGATCAGGCCATCGAAAAAGTTGCGGTCAAGCCCTGAACTCATTCCCCACATCTGCAGGAAGCGGCGGTAGCTGTCCCAGGCGGCCCAGGCGTAGCCTGGTCGCGCACTGAGCTTTTCGCAGACCGCCCGATTGATGCCGACGTTCAAAAAGGTATCCATCATGCCGGGCATCGAAATGGCAGCTCCACTGCGAACCGACAGCAGCAGCGGGTTGACGGGGTCACCGAATCTCTTGCCGGTAGCCTTTTCGAGACGCGATATTCCGCTTAAAATGCGGCCGGTAAGATCTTTCAGCATATTGCGATAACCGATTACCGCGTCAAAACAACGGTACACTTCGGTGGTAACGACAAAGCCACGCGGTATCGGAAAGCCGAACGAAGCCAGGCGTTTGAGCCAGTAGCCCTTATTGCCAAGCAAAATCGGGTTGTCGATGCTGCCGCCGTCTTCGTAAATATCCGAAACGGTCAGATCCGGGTTATAAGTGGTGACCAGATTGAGAATCGCCTTTTTATCGCGAAAATGGTCGAGTTCTTCCTGCAGAATATTGACTATGCGCGTGATGAAATTATCGAGAACCTGAAGACCAAATGCCGAAGCCAGCAGCGAACGCATGAAACTTTCGGAAGACGCCAGACAGAAAGCGCGGTCGTCTTCGCCTTCAGCTCCGGCTGTTGCCGGGTGCCCATGCCTGATCAACTGGCCGATGATGACCGGCAGATTGCTGCGGTGCATGTCGAGATAATAGTCGCCGATGATTCCTTGAATCGCTTTGGAAATCGCGATGAATATATCCTGATACTGATCTATCGAAAAAAGTTTGACACCAATACCAAGTTTGACGAAGTCGATTTTGCTGGCGAGCTGGCGGGTCGCGATGCCTTCGAGCTCGAAAGCCTTCAAAAACAGCGGCAGATAGTCGAGAATCTTGACTATGGTGCTTTTGGTGATGAATTTAAGTTCCATCGTTTCGATAAGCTGCTCGAACAGAGAGGTGCCGAGGCTTTCCAGTCGTAGCGACAGGCCAAGCGCGTCGAACTTTTCTTCGCGATATACGCCATACATCGAGGGAATGCCGGCGGCAATATGGCGTTTAAAATAGATGTTTTCTGAAGGAGTCGTGACCTGCGGGTCGAGAATGCGCTGCTGCAGCTTTTCCATAAATTCGATGACCAGCTCGAGCGACTTGCGATAATTGCGCTCACTCAGGCACTGCTGCAGAAGCAGGATTCGTTCAGGTTCGTAGAGATTGGTCGCCTGCAGATCCTTGATCAGGTCTATCGGCTGCGGGTTGTATTTTTTGGTCAGCAGCTGAAACATGCGAATCAGGCAGGAAGCGCGCTCGCGGTCGCGATCGGAAAGGTCGGAAACACCGCTCAGAATCTGCCGAAGAGCAACTTCATCGAGAGCGAGAAAGTCATGCGATTCGCCGCCACAACGCGAAAACATGGCCGAAAAAGCCTTATTGAGGCCGACGAAGTATTCGTTATCGGTATCGATCTGAGCAAAGACCTCTGGCGGCACGAACTGTCTGATGAACTGCCGGTTGCCGGTGTTCCAGAAATAAAAGCTGTTTTCGATGAATTTGACCAGCAGGTTGTTGCTTTCGACATGCGATTGTTTGCGAATGAAATGCACCAGAATATCGCGGCGCATGCAGAGCTCGTCAGCGCGTGTCGAAATATCGCGCAGTTCGCCTTCGGCTCCGATTTCGTTGAAGAAAGCCGGAAACAGTCGTAAAAGCTGCTTTGACAGGTTGACGGTGCGCGAGATGTCTGCATTGAGAAAAGTGGTTATATCGCGCTGAAACAGGTCGGTATCGCGAATCAGCACACCGCCCAGCTTGAGATTGACGATCAGGGCCGAAAGCAGACGGCGCGACCAGGCCGGTTTAAGGGCGATGATCTCCATCCAGGTTCTGATGTTCTTGATGTGATCGGGGTTCACCTGCACCTGCCATTCGGCATTGGAGCCGGTGACATCGGGATACTGGAAACCGAAACCTATCAGGCCTTCCTGCAGCTGATCGAACAACTGCCGGTCTTCTAATTTGACGATCTCGCGTGCCAGCGTCAGCATGCAGTTGTAAACGATGCTTCTGAATCTCGGCTGCAGCGATATTTCGCGCAACGAACCCAGAATTTTCTGCACAAAACCTGCGCGCTGTTCGGGTGGCTCTTCGTTAAAGCCGAGACTGAGCAGTCGGTTAACTTCCTGCAACGCCTGCCCGTGAATCTCGGCGAGATCGCCGCTGTTAAGAATATTGAAAAGAAAATCGAGTTTGATCAGATAGAGGTGATGCGCCAGTACCGGCTCTTTTTCGATCTGGTCGGCGACCAGCAGGTAAGCATTGAGCACCCGCGAATAATCGGGAAGCGACGCCAGCCTTTCCCGCAGCGGTTCGAATGCGATGCCGTCAAGACCGATTGCGACGAAGTCAGCAAAAAGTCGACGCAAACTGGCATGCGAAAGTGGCTCTACCAGACGCTTCAATGCCTGTATTCTTTCGTGCTCGGAATCCTTATCAAGAAAGCTGGTCAACCCGACGCGGGCTTCGCGATCGAACCAGCCGGCCGGATCAGCGACAGACAGCCAGTATTGATAATTATGAGAGAAAGCCGTCTGCAAAAAGCCGACAAAACTGCTGAGCTGACAAAGTTGCTGACCTGACTGCATAAGCAGGGCGCGTGCGTGCGATGAGCACTTTTTGAGCGAATAGTTTTTCTGTGCCGAAGATGCTGTCAGACGTGTAAAAACGGATGCGAGCAGCGCCTGATTGCGTTGCCGATGCTCGCCGCTTTCAGAGACGAAGGTATCGACGAAGTCGAGCATGAATTTTAGCGCCCGGTCGCGCGCCCGTTCGCTAACCTCGGCTTCTATGACTGAAAAGAAAATGTCGAACACACACTGCAATGCTTCGCCAGCCTTTGCATGTTGATTGATCTTGTGAAAATCATTTATGGCAAAAGCTTTAACATTATCGATCACGTAATCGTAGTTGACGAAGGGGTGATGCAGCTCGACGAGAAGATCCTGCACTCTTTTGTGAACGCCGTAATAATCTTCAACCGACTGCAGAAGCACCTTGAAGCGCTCAGGCACCTCAACAACCGCGGCAGTTCGCGCCAGATTCGCCTGCAATGCTGATGACTGCAACTTTTCGTCCTGCAAATGCATTTCAATGTTTCCTTTCCTGATGCTGTATCTCTATTGATAAACATTTACAACTGTAAGAGATATCTTAGCACTTTTCGGAAAGTCCGCCAAATCAGGGCGGAGCTGGCAGCAACCGACTTTTCAGTTGCCGGCTGCGGCCTTGTCATGCTGGCTTACGGCGTTATAAAACTTTTCGCCGACGAACATGCCAATGGCAGCGGTGAAGAACTGTATGGTTGCAACCGGCATGAACAGCCACTGCACTTTATCGCCGAGTTTGAGGAAACTCACGATCATGCTGCCGGCGCCCCAGATAAGAAGAGCTTTGGCTAACGCCGGGGCGCTGTAACGAACCGGTGCCGGAAAGCGCTGCAGTATAAAATAGCCGGCGAGCATCAGCAGATTGCCGGTCATGATAACCGGCAGCACCGGGTAAAGCGGCGCCGGCAGATGCCCCGAAACTATGCCGCCGATCGGGCTGAGAATGCCAAGCATCAGCGCATATCTGGCGCCAAGGCGCAACAGCACGAAAAGCAGCAGTGCATTGACTATTGTGCCGGTCACCGGATTCGGCAATCCGACCAGCTGCACCGCCAGCAGCACGGCCAGAAATATGCCGGCCTGGCTGACCTGCGCCAGCCGACTGCGGCTTGTTACCGTATTCTGTCGTTGGTTTTCCATGGCTGCAAGTCTAGCACAACAGCGCTACCAGGTAAACCCGCCCGCAACTTCAACAGCAATTCCCGGTGAGTTAAAAAGCCAGCATCAACAGAGACCATGGGATTCTGGCATCGCCTATATTCTCCTGCGCTAAGCGAAGCGCAGTTGCAGGATCCAGAAAAGCGAAATGAAAAGTTGCACAACAGTTAACCGGGAGTTATAATATTTGAGGTAAATGAAACTGCTGTTGCCTGCGCGGCGGGCAACAGTTTTTTCGTATACCGGTTTTAGAAAGTCCAGACAATAAGCACATGACACACAAATTACTGGCAAAAGGTAAGGGATATCTCAACGACCTCGTCCATCTGTTAAGCTTCAACAAAGAGATAAGCTCGATAGTCGATAAGCTTAACCAGACGCTCGAAGAGCCGCCAGTCCGACTCGGACACCGCTTCAACTCACATCCTGGCGGGTTCTGCCGAGAATTTGCGCGGCGGCGCCTGAGTATGGCCGAAGCTTATATCATAATCGCCAAGCTGCACAGCCCCGACTGCCATCAGATACGCCTGCAGGCCCTGCACACACTGATCGAACAATCGATGCATGCAAAAACCGTCACCATGCCGATCAACACCGCCAGAGTGCAGATTTTTCTGATAAAAGAGGCGGTAAAGGCTCATGGAGACCGGCGTCGGCAGATGGAATTGATGGCCGATTTCGGCCACGCCTCATTTGGCCAGGAAGCGGTCATTCGTGGCTTTCTCAAAGACAACGGTCTGATTGAAGTTCCCGAAGAAGGCAAGCCCCTCAAGAGTCTCTATCTCGGCTGGGATGACCATGTTCACGATTCGACGACCGAAGGGCGGAAAACGCCGACAAGAGTGCTGATCGATGCCTTCGTCAAGGGGCTTTCGCGCATAACTCTGCTATACAACTCGCTCGACGATGAAAATATGATCAGCGAAGCAATCTCGGCCGGAGAAATTCTTGGAATCACCGTAGAAATCGGCTTTGAATTCAGTGTCGGGCCTGGTGGCAACCGCAGACATTATCTTTATGTGCCGCCGCTTTTTCGGCGAAGTCGCGATCTGCTCTCATTTTTGAAAGATCATCAGGAAGACCTCGCCAGCTTCAGAGAAGGCCTGCAGAAAAACGTCGAAAACCGCTACAAGTGCATTATTGAAGTTCTGAAACAATTCAATGAGGTTCACCTTCCCAAGCTCAATGAAGAATTCAGTAGCGACAGCGCATGCTGGTTCGCGCCGCTGACCGAGCAGGAACTCCACAAAATCGTCGCATTCGGGCAGCCGTCACGCGAGCACCTCAGCGAACTGCTCTTCGAGCGCTTCAAAAAAGTATTTCTCAACCGGGTGCTGTATTTCAAAGCACAGGTGATGTCTGCCGAAAAACGCTTTCATAAGGGCATTTTCAGCCAGTGGGAGCTTGACGCGATTCACACACGCTATCACGAATGCCGCCAGACATACATACATCTGTCACGCTCCGATCTCGCCGCCAAATATCTGGCATCGCGCAATTCAGTCGATTACGACAGCGCATTCGACGACGAACTGCCGCTGCTGGACTCTTTACGCAGCCTGCCGGGAAAAGTCGTCTTTCAGCATCCGGTCAGCATCGGCCTGAAAAATGCGATCAAGCATGTAATCGAGTATGTTCATTACATCACTCACATCGAAACCATGAATCTGCGTGACAGCGCGGGCCGAAATCCTTCTGACCTCATCGTCTTCAACAAATTCCTCTTTTATCTCAACAACCGACCAGCTGCCGAGCTGCTGGAGTTTCTTGAGCAGCAGGAGATATCAGATATCGAAGCCACGACGGTGCAGAAAGCCTGCGAGGAGACGCAAATCCGCGCGATCATTCCCACCTGCGGCAGCGATTCGAGCGGTCGCAACAAATTGATTCCCGGCATGGGCTTCATTCGTTCTTCCAGACTATCACCAGGAATAAAAAAGGATTTTCTCGACAAGCACTTCATTCTGCCCAGACCCATCGGCAACCTGATTCTCAATCAGGGCAAATGGACAAATGAGAAGTCGAATGACGAATGCGACCAGGAAACCGTCATCTGCATGGGCAAGCAGTTACCGCCACTTCTAAATCAGATCGGTGATGAAAGAGTCATCGAGTTGATCACTCTGAAGCGTTTCTGGCGCTATCTCAACCCTGATTTAAAGAATCTTTACCGTCTGTCGATCGGCTTTGCGGTCGCACTTTACTGGATGGCACTGTTTCAGTTCAGCGATCATTTCGTGATCGGCGCGATGTTCGCAGCGCTCTGGTTCGTAATCACTTTCAGCCGAAACGTTCTCGTCGATCTGATTGCATCATCCGGAACCGACTTCAAGCGCTGGCGCCTGCACAATATAAACTTCGACAATGCGTATCAGTCTCTGTTCTGGACAGGTTTCAGCGTGCCGGTCATGGGCCTGGTCAAAAACAACTTCGATTTGCTGTGGCCCTGGCTGAAATCGGGAATGATGTATGAGAGCAGCAAATTTTTGTGTATCTGCTTTGCCAACGGGCTTTACATCTCGCTGCACAACCGCCTGCGCAACTTTGACCGCAGCGTCATCAAAGCCAACTTTTTCCGTTCGGTGCTGTCATGGCCGATTGCAACAGTTTTTGCCGACGTCGGCAATCTCATCGGGGTTCCAAGCATAGTTCAGGCTAAATTCTGGTCTGATGCCGTGGCCGGCCTGATCGAAGGCAGCGGAAAGTTCAGCCAGCGCTATATTTTGCGCAAACGCGATTTAACCGAAATTTTGCCGAATCTTTACTCTGAAGATCGCAATGTAAGAGCAACTGCCATGCTCGACACCCTTTATATCTGGGCAAGAGCGCCGAGAGGAAAAACCTGCCTCAGACTTCTACTTTTGAACAAGCCGTCACTCGGCGAAAGAATCTGGCGATGGCGCCATGAAACGCCAGAAGAAGCAGAAATCAGAGGTAAACGCTATCGCGCCCTTTATCACCGCCTGCATGAATTGTTCAGTCTTCCCGGTATAATCGGCATTCTGACCGAGTATTCGCTACGCCATTTTTCGGGACATGATGCAATAGAACTGACAAACCTCATCGGCGCAGAGTCCGAAGACTTTCTTGCCTGGCTGAAAAATCTCGAAAAGCACTTTCCACCCGAAGAAAGCCAGCAGTTCCCAGTTACACCAAAGCCCCTGCCCGATGAATCTTAAATGGAACAGCACCATTCATGCGCGGAGCGAAGAGCAGTTGCAGGGTCCAGAATTTTGGCCGGAAATTGCTGACGCCGGACGCGGGCGGGTTGCTTTTTTTGCGAAATCAGTTACAATATAAGTAGGTTAATTTTCGGTCGCTGTTATTTTTATCACAACATAAATGGAAATAGCCATGTATACCGTTTTTACTGTCAGCAGAATCTGGCGAAGTGATTTTCATGTCTCACGACTGCCAGAACCGCGTATCTACTGATCCAATCTGATCGGCAGACGCGCTCTCCGACCCACCGCCCATTTTTCACCAGCCGAAACAAGCGCGGCGCCAGCCTGGTTCTGCCTGCTTTTTGCAGCGCTTTTTCGGCAGATCATGCGGCATAACGCAGCATTTAACAATAACAGAGAAGTATAATGAAAAAGACAGACTTTCGTTCAAACCTGAAGAGTATCACTCTCCTTTTACTTGGCTCAGCCATCTGCGCTCTGGCCGTCAACGGTATTCTCGTGCCAAAGCAGTTTCTCTCAGGCGGCCTGACCGGCATTACACTGTTCATCAACCGTTTTGTGCCGGCGGCGCCTATTTCATGGATGTATCTTGCCTTCAACATTCCGCTATTCATCTTCGGCTACCGACAGCTTGGCAAACGTTTTTTCATGCTGTCTCTCGCAGGTACCGCCTTTTATACTGCAGCCATCGAACTGATCGACTTTCGCATCGCGGTTAACGACATGATGCTTTCAGCAATTCTGGCCGGCCTGATCAATGGTATCGGCTCGGGCATGATACTGCGCTCGAAAGGATCGGCCGGCGGCACCGATATTCTCTCTGTGCTTCTGGCCAACCGTTTTGGCATCAAGCTCGGCACGACTTTTCTGTCGTTCAACATCTTCGTTCTGACCGGTGCGGCGCTGTTCTTCAGCCTTGACGAAGCTCTGTTCACCCTCGTCTACATGTTCGTTTCATCGAAGATGATCGATCTTGCCATTTACGGCCTGTCGCAGCGCAAGGCTGTAACTATCGTTTCCGAGCAATGGAAGACGATTAACCAGAACATTCTCGACGAAATGCAGCGTGGCACGACGCTGATCGCCGCCAGCGGCGGCTTTTCGCAGCAGTCGGTCAACATGATCTACACCGTGGTATCCCGGCGCGAGCTCAACCAGCTCAAGGAGGTCGTTCTCAGGGAAGACCCCAAAGCTTTTCTGGTGGTGAACGAGACGAGCGAAGTAATAGGCTATCGCATCGGCAATCAGCCGCAATGGTAAAGACAGGAGAAACACAATGAACAACATTCGTCCCGACCTCAAGTGGATATTAAACCAGCACAAGAATCCCGATCTGACACTTTGCCAGCAGCTGTTTTCGCCGGAAGTCGCGCGCAAAGCGCGGCGCTTTCATCGACAGATTCCGGGCTTCAAGATGTCGCCACTGCTGGCCATGCCCAATCTCGCGCAGATGTTCGGCGTCGGCGGCATCTGGGTAAAAGATGAGTCGGTGCGGCTGCAGCTGAACTCATTCAAAGTTCTGGGCGGGTCATACGCGGTTTATCGCTATCTCAAACAACGTCTTGGCGCTGATGAAGAGCTCACCTACGCCGAACTGACCTCGGCCGAAACCAGACAGAAGCTGGGCAAAATCACTTTCGCCACCGCCACCGACGGCAATCACGGCCGTGGCATTGCCTGGGCGGCGCAGAAGCTCGAGCATGACTGCGTTGTCTACGTTCACGCCGAAACCTCGAAGCCGCGTATCGACGCGATCCGCAGCTACGGCGCCACGGTCAAAATCATAGCCGGAAATTACGACGACGCGGTTCGCCAGATTGTGGTCGATGCAAAAGAGAACGACTGGGCCGTGATTTCAGACACTTCATGGGAAGGCTACACCGAGATTCCAACCTGGATAATGCAGGGCTACACAACGATGATGGCCGAGATTCAGGAACAGTTCGCCGGTCAGGGCATCACCCGGCCGACGCATGTTTTCGTACAGGCAGGCGTAGGCGCGCTGGCAGCCTCGGTCATCGGTTATTATCATGCGCTGTTTCCCGGCGATGCGCCGCGCTGCATCGTCGTCGAGCCAGAGACCGCCGACTGTCTTTACCAGTCTATGCAGATTGGTGACGGCAAACCGCACCGTATCGACGGCGAGCTCGACACAATAATGGCAGGTCTGGCCTGTGGCGAGCCAAGCCCGGTGGCCTGGCAGATTCTCAAAGAAGCCGCCTGCTGTTTCGTCACCTGCCCCGACTACGTGGCGGCAAAAGGCATGCGCATTTACGGCACTCCGCTCGCCGGCGACCCATTTATCGTCTCGGGCGAATCGGGTGCAGTGACTCTCGGCGCTCTCGTATCGATTCTGCGTGAGAACTGTGTCGGCGAACTGCGCGACTACCTGCACATCAATCAGGATTCGCAGATTCTCTTCATCAATACCGAAGGCAACACCGACCCGGTTCATTTCCGCCAGATCATCTGGGAAGGCGCCAACCCGGTTCCGCGCGAATACTGGACCGATTCACCCAGCTGATGCAAATTGTCTGAAGCGCTGTGAAAGCGGCGCTTCAGACAAAATCAGCCAGCCAGGCAACCGCAATGAACCTTGGAATTCTGCTGATCAGGCTGGCAAGCATCACTTTGCCGAGAGGCATGCGGTAAATGCCGCCGATCCAGCAGACGGCCGATAGGGTATTGGGGTGACCCCAGCGACAAAAATCGCAAGCGAACCATGATCGCGGAACAGGTCGCGTCCGCCGCGCAGATACTTCGCGCCAAACAGGCGCCGGAAACGCCAGGGCCCGAACATTCTGCCCAGCAGATAACCGGTCGTGCCACCAAGCGCGCTGGCTGCTCCGGCGACGAAAGCAGTCTTCCAGATGTTGGCACCGCCGAAAGCGGTGCCAAACACCACGGCATCCGGCGGAATCGGCTGGATAATTGCATCCGCCAGCCAGCAGACCACGAACAATGCCGGGAAGCCATAATTCTCGACCGACTCTTTGGCAAAGACCTTTATAGGCGCGCGGTACAGGTAGAACATGAGAAACACACCGACCAGCAGCAGAATCGCTGAGAGAGTTGAAGGTGTGAGAAATCCGCCGGTCATCTGCCGGATATTGCTGATGCCAGAAATTTTATGGCGCTTTAACGGATCAAGCATTCAGGTATTCTATCATCCTTGCGCTCAAACTTAAGAAACCTTCTGGTCAATTTTATCGTCGCGAAAATCGTCGGCCAGAAAACGCTTCAGCAGGCAAATCTGCGCTGGCATGATCGTCAGTTCGCAGAAAAGGGCGACGATAATCGTCATCGACAGCAGCAGACCGAAATAGATGACTGATTTTATGCTGGCAAACACCATAAAGAGAAAGCCGATCGAGTAGATCAGCGAGGTTGATACGATAGCCGGGCCGGCTTCGCGAATACCATCGACCACCGCTTCAACCGGTGCAAACTTCGATCTTGAAGGATCGTAGAAAAGATAAAGCGCATGAATTGTGTCATCTACAACGATACCCATGGCGATTGCCGCAATGGTAACCGAGGCGATATCGAGTTTGATGCCAGACCAGCCCATAAAACCCAGCGTGAAGAGAATGGGAAAAATATTCGGCAGGATGACGAGAAACATGGCTTTAAGGCGCCGAAAAAGAATGTAGATTGCACCAAACACCAGAATGAAAGCCGAAGCGAAACTGTTGATCTGGCTCCAGGTAACATAGCTGATGATGCGGGCATAAAGAGGAACATAGCCGCCAAATTTCCAGGTGGTGGTGCTGCCAGCGAAATTTTTCTCGAGAATTGCCTGAGTTTTCTTTTCAAATTCGTAAAGCCCGGCGGCACTGATCATAGGAACCCTTATTGTCAGGCGGGTTTCGCTGTAATCAGGATAGTCGGTCATGTATTCAAGGTCGTTGTCGGTGTCTGATTCGTAGAGCAGCAGCAACTGGCTGACTGCTTCATCACTGGCCGGAACCACGTAGGTTTCTGAAACCGGCCCGTCGCTCATTACTTCGTTCATCTTTTTCAGCACATCTAGAATCGATGCAGGTTTTTCCATGCCAGGAACTGCCAGAAGATCTTCGATCGTTCGATCGAGCCGGCGCAGAAATTCGACTTTTTTGACGCCTTCTTTCTGCCCGGTCAGCAGACGCACTTCGAGCGGCAGATAATTGCCATAGTTAGCCTCGACTGCGTCGCTGTCGACTCTGATCGGATTGCTATCGTGCAGAAAGCCCATCGAATATGTATCGACCTGCAGCTTTGCGATGCCGTATACAGACATTACCGATAGAATCGCGACAATTACCAGAATGTGAACATAGTAGCGTGGCATGCGCTGCATCCACCAGTCGACCTGAGCTTCGAACGGCCTTCTGATCTGCACTTCTTCTTTAAGTTCGATCTGACCGAGAATAAAGGCGGCAACGATCATCGAAACAACGTATTCAGCCATACAGGCAAACGCCGCGAAGGCACCAAAGACCCGCAGCACGTCGAGCGGGCTGGTAACGAGTGCGAGAAAGCCGGCAAAGTTGGTCAGCGAGGTAAAAAGACAGGGCGAAAGAACTTCGTAAAAGACGTATTCAAGGCCTTGCTCGCGATTCTCTCTAACTCTGGCCGAATTGAAACAGTAATTATTATAAGCATAGGCCACGTCTGAGACAGAAAGAATCATCATCAGTGTCGGCAGAACGATGGTGACCATGTTGAAGTTCTGCCCGAACAGCCCGTAAAAGCCGAGGAAACCGAGACCACTGAAGAACATTGCTCCGAGTGCCATGAAGAGAAAAACCCATGACCGGTAAAGAATGTAGACCATCAAAGCGATAGCGACATAGGCGACCGCGTTGAATACCACCCCGTCCTGAATGCTCAGGCGGTTGAGTTCGTTATACATGACACCCATGCCGGCCAGCCTGAAATTGAAACCGTTGAGCTTCTGCCGCATCGAATCAATGATTTCCGGGCGGCGGCTGTCCATGTCAGGCGTTGCAACAGGTTCGGCAATGATGATCGCCCAGGTTGCACTGGCGTTTTTGAGAATCCGCTGTTTGAACGGATCGTCCATGAAGCGCTGCCTGATTTTTTCGGCTTCTTCAAGCGTATTGACCGGGCCGCTCATCAGATCTTCGATGATCAGCTCTTCGCCACTCAAACCGATAAACGGCGAAAGACCGACACTGAGAACCCGTTTGAAATTGTGCGTATCGTCTTCGATTTCTTTCGACGCTTTATAGATGGCCGAGAGCGTGGCCGGCGAAAACATGCCGTCACGGCTGCAGTCGATCATGGCCAGAATGACTTCATCGTTGCCGTAACGTTTTTTGAATTCGTTATAGGCTTCGAGCGCCGGGTCGCCTTCGAGAAACCAGAGTTCTAAACTGTTATCTATGCTGATATTGCGGGAAAAATACAGACCGGCAAAACACAGAATCAACAGCAGCATCGCCAGAATACGGCGATGCCGCACAAGATAAATCGCGGCAACACGAAACTGCCTGTCGGCAAAGCGTTGTGCTGATGCGTGGCCAGCTGGTTCCTGATGTTCATTCGTATTCATTTACTGGTGCCTCATTATTGTGTTCTGATTCAGATGCTCAGTTCCATGATTTCTGGCGAGATTGAACATCTCTGCCATCCGATCGACCTGAAATTCTATCAGCGCTGACGTACCGTCAGCCTGCGAAGTGAATTCGAGCAAACGCTCTGGAACTGGTAGGGGGTCAGCCGTCGCTACGCGGCATCTGAGCAATAACGAAACCCCATTTGTTTACAGGATGAACGAAAAAAGACGTTCGCCTGTTCTGTACGGGGATGATAGCAGATTGAAGTGAAGAAAAGACGATTGCCGAGAAGTCTCTGAATGCGCAGGACGGATTCAGTGACGATCTTATATCAGGCGCTGTCAATCTGGTAATGCCGGCTGTAGCATTTATCCGGCAGTTGTCGTGCAAAACGACGGGTTCTCTGACGACGCCGTCTTTCTGACTTCCAGAAAAACAAAACAGCTCTCCGTCTGTCATCCAGAGAGTCTGACTGAGGAAGGCGATCAGGAAAACTAACAACAGCGCTTTTCTCATAGAGTAATGATAACACGGTTAACCGAAGAACACCATTCAAAAAACAGTGTAAAAACAGCGTCACAGCTTTCGGAAGTGTAAAACAGTTGACAACAGCAGTCTCAGCAGATATATTACCTAGCTGTCAATATAGAAAAGAGTTCTGAAGGAATGCTGTTCTGAAGGAGATTTGTGTGGACATTCAACTTTTGTTCTGGCTTGCCCCGGCAGGCTCTCTGATCGCTCTTGTCTTTGCTTATTATTTTTTCAATACCATGATGCAGTCGGACCCCGGCTCGGAAAAGTCACGTGAAATCGCCGGTTACGTTAAGGAAGGCGCCATGTCTTACCTCTGGTCACAGTACCGGGTAGTCGGCATCTTCTTCGTCGTCGCCTTCGCATTCTTCTCGTTCCTGGCTTTCGTACTCAAGGTTCAGAGCCCATGGACGCCTTTCGCTTTTCTCACCGGCGGTTTCTTTTCAGGCCTCTCAGGTTATCTGGGCATGATTACCGCTACGAACGCCAGCAACCGCACAGCGGCAGCGGCAGCGAAGTCGCTTAACCAGGGACTGCAGGTAGCATTCCGCAGCGGCGCGGTCATGGGTTTTGTCGTTGTCGGTCTTGGCCTGCTCGACATCTCAATCTGGTGGAAAATTCTCACCCATATCATGACGCTGAGCGAAACTACTTTCAAAGACAGCATGTTTGCCGTGCATGATTACATGGAAATAACCACCATCATGCTGACCTTCGGCATGGGCGCCAGCTCACAGGCACTTTTCGCCCGCGTTGGCGGCGGTATTTTCACCAAGGCTGCTGACGTAGGCGCTGACCTCGTCGGCAAAACCGAAGCCGGCATTCCTGAAGACGACCCGCGCAACCCGGCTGTTATCGCCGACAACGTCGGTGACAACGTCGGCGACGTAGCTGGCATGGGTGCCGACCTTTATGAATCCTACTGCGGTTCGATTCTGGCAACAGCCGCTCTTGGCGCCGCTGCTTTCTCAGCCGGCGATCTGGCGCAGTATCAGATCAACTCGATTCTTCTGCCGATGGCTATTGCCGGGGCCGGCATTTTGTTCTCGCTGATTGGCATTTACTTCGTCAGTACCGATGAAGACGCTTCACAGAAAGAACTGATGGGCGCGCTCGGCCGTGGTATTAACGTATCATCGGCTCTTACAGCTATCGGCAGCGCCATTCTGACCTATTACATGCTGCCCGAACACATCGGTATTCTCGGCTCGATCATCACCGGTCTGGTTGCCGGTATCATCATCGGCTGGGCAACTGAATACTACACCTCCGGCGACTACCCGCCAACGCAGGAAGTAGCCGGACAGGCCACCACCGGCCCCGCCACCGTCATCATCGAAGGTCTGGCAACCGGTATGATGTCGACTGGTATTCCGGTCGTCACCGTCGGCCTCGGCATCATTCTTGCCTACGGCTTCGCCAATGGTTTCGCCGATCCTTCGATGGGTCTCTATGGCATCGGCATTGCCGCAGTCGGTATGCTCTCGACGCTCGGCATAACTCTGGCCACCGACGCTTACGGTCCAATCGCCGACAACGCTGGCGGCAACGCCGAAATGTCAGAAATGGGCCCGGAAGTGCGCAAACGCACTGACGCTCTCGACTCTCTCGGCAACACTACCGCGGCCACCGGAAAGGGTTTCGCCATCGGTTCAGCCGCTCTGACTGCCATGGCTCTGCTTGGCGCCTATATCGAAGAGCTTCGCATCAGCCTTCTGCGCATCGCCAAATTCAGTGAATCCCAGCTCGACAGCTACATTTTCGTCAGCCCCGAAAAAGCGGTTCCGATAGCCAAAGCAAGTATGGCCGACTTCATGGCCTACTACAACGTCACTCTGATGAACCCGCTCGTGCTTGTCGGCGTGTTCCTTGGTGCCATGCTGGTTTTCGCGTTCTGCGCGATGACCATGAAAGCAGTCGGCCGTGCCGCTCACAGCATGGTCGAAGAAGTCAGACGTCAGTTCAAGGAAATCCCCGGCCTGCTTAAGGGCGACAAGGGTGCCAAAGCTGACTACGCATCATGCGTCGCAATTTCAACCAAGGGCGCCCAGAGAGAAATGCTGGCTCCCAGCCTGCTTGCTATCATCACCCCGATCATCGTCGGTCTGGTTCTCGGAGTTGGCGGCATCATCGGTATGCTGGTCGGCGGTCTCGCCTGTGGTTTCGCAGTTGCCATCATGATGGCCAACTCGGGTGGGGCCTGGGATAACGCCAAGAAATACGTTGAAGCGGGAAACCTTGGCGGCAAAGGTTCTGATAACCACAAGGCTACCGTTGTCGGCGACACCGTCGGCGATCCTTTCAAAGACACTTCCGGTCCGTCTCTCAACATCCTGATCAAGCTGATGAGCATGGTTGCCGTTGTCGTAGCCGGTCTGACCGTTTCTTACGCCCCGACGATCCAGTTCTATTTCGGCTTCAACCCCACCGAAGTCTCTTACAAAGAAGAATTCAACAAGCGCCTGAGCGCACGCGAAGTAACTTTGCCCAGCCTGACCGAAGTTCCCGGTGCGGCAAAAAACAGTTCGATCTTCGAAGACCCGCTCATGGGCACTGAAGACATCTATCTGCCGAACGAAGACGATGCTGCCGCAAGCGTTCAGACTCCAAAAGTTCCTGAAGTACAACCGGGCGAAATCAAGCCTCTGCCAGCTGACACCACACCGGCACCGGCCGACAAGCCAGCAGACAAACCGGCCGAAGGTGGCTTTTCAGGTGGATTTGACGCAATCGAAGAAAAACCGGCGGACAAACCAGCCGAAGGCGGATTCTCTGGCGGCTTCGATGCGATCGAAGAAAAAAAGGAAGAACCGGCAGCTGCAACCGGCGGTTTTGACGCTATCGAAACCGGCAGTGAAGCGAAACCGGCCGACGAGCCCAAAGAAGAGCCAGTCAAAGAAGAGCCAGTCAAAGAAGAGCCTAAAGAAGAGCCCAAAGAAGAACCGGCCAAAACCACAACTGAAACCTCAGGTGGTTTCGAAGGAATGTAATAAGTCCTTAAACAGCCGTTTATCAATGACAGCCCCTGCCTGCGCAGGGGCTGTTTTTATGCCAGTTCTTTGCTGATCTCACTGACAAAGAGGTGACTAAACAATTCTGATCGCGAACTTCGGGCAGACCGGAGCGCAGTAACCGCAGAGAATACAGCGTGAATGGTCGATAACCGGTGATTTTTCGCCAGGCTGCAATGCGCCCTGCTGACAGGTATTAACGCAGGCGTTGCAGCTGACACAGATTCCGGTATTGATGAACAGACGGCGCTCGCGACCGGCAACCTGGCGAGCAAACTCGTCATCTACCGACTCATTATTCGCCAGTCTGACATTCATATCAACCTCGTCGCAGCTGGTCATACCGACAACAGCCGCATCGACAGCCTGTGACGCGAACAGCCAGCGTAATGCCGCAGCGGCATCATTACGCAGATGCCCACCACCAAGCGGTTTCATGGCATAAATGCCAATACCGCGATTGCGGGCGCGTTTGAGAATATCGGTCATTTCGTCAAGAGATGCATCGAGAATACCAATACCGTCGCGATTGTACATAGGATGCAGAACTTCTATACCTTCAGTACTGGCAAGAATGTCTATGGTTTTCGCAGAATGCGAACTCGCACCAACCGCTCTGATCATGCCTCTTTCGCGTGCTTCGCGCAGATAAGCAAGAGCACTGCGACGTGCCTCGATGTCGACTGCATCGCGCACGGCATGCAGCAAAAACACATCGATTGTCGACTTGCCTGTCTGCTGCAGACATTCGGCGACGGCCGCCTGCATGGCTTCGCGCGTGCTCGCAGCAGACTTTGAAGCGACAATTGGCGCCGGCCCCTTCCATTGGCTCAGGGCAGCGGCGACCTGAGGATAAGAGCCATACATCTGAGCTGTATCGATAAAGGTGATGCCTCTTGCGAGCGCATGCAAAATGACGGCAGCACCGCTGGCAAGGTCGAGACCGCGCTGCATCGGGCTCATGGTAAGAGTTCCAAGGCCAAGAAGACTGACTTCGATTCCCGTTTGACCCAGTTTTTGCGTTTTCATGACTGTCTCCATATTTTTTTTGTTATTATAAACCTTTTCACCTCGACCTTGTCGAGCCCGCAATTTTACGTTGCCAATCGGCTTGACATTGTATTAAGCTTAAGTCAAAGACAGCATGATGCATTTCAGGAGGCCGGACGTTGTACAAGATAGATTCACAGCGCAGACAGAGGGTTCTTGTTCTCGACATTCAAGGTTATTGCGAAGCCGAAGCAGGGGAAGAAATTGCCAACCTGATCGATAAGACATTTTCTGCTGAAAAGCCCGGCGGAGTTATTTTCAACTTCAGCGAATGCAAGGTTATCAACAGTGTCTGTGTGTCAAGATTGATAGAAACAATCGAACTGATTGCCTGTGACCATGAAACCGACACCGTTATCTGTGGGCTCGATGCGACAAAGGCGACCCTGTTCAAGATGGTCGGCATGCTCGATCTGGCTGAGCTGAAAAATAACATCGCAGAAGGCATCGAGTATCTGGCTGAGTGAACTTCAGACGGAGTTTGCTCTTTCGATCAGCAGAACGGTAAAATCGTCAGGTTGGGGCTGCGCTGAAAGCGTATGCGGGTGATTATCGAGAATATCACTGCAGGCCTGAACGACAGGCATTTTTGGGCGCTGAACCAGATAATTTTTGAACAGCTCAAAAGCATCCTGATCTTTCGCGACCGGAAATGATTCGATAATACCATCACTGTAAAACAAAAGCCTGTCGCCGGATTGGAGTGATCCTCGATAAGGCGTTCCCGGGCGATAAGAATCTCTGGTGCCCAGAAATGGCCCGACTGCCGCCAGCTGCTCGATGCTGCCATCATTTTTAAGCAGGTAAGGATAAGGATGTCCGCAGTTGTAGTATTCGAACTCGCTGGTTACCGTATCTACCCACAATAAAGCGGCGGTCATCATGAGCTTTCGCCGCAAAGCCCTGAAGAGAACCGAATTCAATGCACTGGCAAGTTTTGCCGCGCCAAAACCATTCTCCAGCCCGAGCAATACGGTTGCCTTGCCGATAGCCATGGCCAGAGCAGACGGAATACCATGGCCGGTGGCATCACCGATTATAACCAGCAGATGACGGTCATCGACGGCAAAATAGTCAAAATAGTCGCCGCCCAGTTCATTGGCTGAACGCGAAAGTCCTGACACCCACCAGTTGTTCAATTCAAGTGCTTCTCCCGGCAGCAGTTGTTCCTGAACGAGACGGGCAGTACCAGCCTCCTGCTGCATAGCTCTAAGATTGAACAGATTGTCGAAATACTGCGCGATATAAAAGCTCAGACTGCTGCAGAGCCAGGCTATCAAAATTACCGCCAGCGGCAGATGTAAAAGCAGATATTCTGACAACACAATCAGAAACAGTGCAAACACAAGAAAGATGACTGGAGTCATCAGCAGTGAATAACCAGACATGACACACAACCACCCCGCCACCAGACCAGCAGTTGCCAGAAGCAGTCTGGCAGTTCTGCTTTCGACCAGGTTATTTCCCAGACGATTTTTTACCAGAGTATCGATTGACGAGGCGAGAATTTCGACACCAGACACTATGCCAAGTGGCGTGTTGTGAAAATCATGCACCGCCGGCGCATTAACGCCGAGCACCAGCACTTTATCGCGACAAAGCTCAGAATACTCTTCAGGATTCCCGGCAATATCGCACAGCGACAACACCGGGATACCTCCATTTGCCCGCGCAAAAACGACCGGCACTTCTGTCGGCAGCTGTTCCAGCGAAGTTGAACTGGCGCTGAAAAATTTGGCGAACGCCAGCAGAGCAGCACTTTTGGCATTCAGCCGGTCTTCGCTGGTTCTGAATCTGCGCAAACGGCCGTCACTGTCGAGCATACCCCAGACGAAACCCTCGCTCAAAGCCTTCTCGCTGAACCTTTTTTGTGACGTAAACCTGGCCAGATTGACACCATAGGGTGTCACTTTTTCTTCAAGAATCGAGATCAGGATAACGTTACCGAGTTCTCCCAGCGCCTGCTCCAGTTGCTGATCACCAGCTTCTGTATCGGCGTTCTGAAAAAGTATATCGACGACAATACCACGAGGTTGAAGACTGGAAAGAAGTCGAAGCGAATCGGCAACATGCTGTCGCGGCCATGGCCAACGGTTTTTGCTGGCAGCCAGAGTTTTCATATCGATGCCGACGACGAGCAGCGACGGGTCAGGAGCTCGCATACCAGCGGCAATAGAATGTCTCAGGTCATAAATATAGTTTTCGAGCCAGGCTGAAGTTGCCGGAAAGATTACCAGCACAACTGCGCCAAGAAACAGTGCAATAATGAGCAGCAGCAACGAGCGAAAACCCAGGATGTTCCTGAGTCGCTGCAACAGTCTACGGGTGCGTTCGAATATCTGCATTTATCTGAGCTGCTTAAAGTTGTTTATCTGGTGTTAAATTTGAAGCTCTCGTCCTTTTTGCCGAAGAAATCTTCTGATTCGAGCAGATTGAAGTTTACCGGCTGCGGCAAAGCCCCCTGCTGAACCTGCCATTGCAGCTTCTGACTGGCGGTCACCCTCTGCTTCGAGCCATCGCGGGCAGTGAATTCTACAGTTCCTTCTTCGACCCAGAGTTCAAAAGAGTCTGAAGCTACGATCTGCCCGAATTTTGTGCCCAGCACAGCAGTGTTGCCATGCGGCGTTTCGATCTGAATCTCAGTCTGCTGTTTGTTAACATCGAATACCGCTTTGCCGGAGCCATGAAAACCCAGAGTTACCCCGGCTCTGACTTCATAATACGAATCAGGCTCGATTTTTATACTGCCCTTGCGCGCCATGTCTTCAAGCGCAGCTGTGCTCTCCTTATCAGTTCGCACGGCACCCTGATGTCTGAGCTGCATGTCGACCTTAGCTGCAGCAAAAGCACCTTCAGCCTCAGGTCGCGCATCGACCTTGCCTTCGATGGCGGCGATTCTCGCCAGCGGTTCGCCGGCGCCGCCACAGCCTGCCAGCAGAATGCTGCCCACACAAAATAGAATTGCCAATTTATACATTTGTCTCTCCTATGCTAAAACTAAACCTGGCATCCTGCCTGATTCTGAATTATATACCTTCTGTCTAACGCGTAATCATTCCTACCGTGCTGGATCTTATAAAATCGAGAATAACCGGCACCCGTTCGGCAATGATATGATGCAATCTCGCCAGATTGGGATAACGCCTCATCCATTCGTCCGGCTGATCCAGCAGGCCGCGCTCGAAAGCGGCGAACCGGTAGAAATATGGATAGCGTCCTTCCGAAAGCTCTCTGATGCGACTGAGGAACGAACGATATTCCTGCATGCCTTCGCTTCTGGTGGGAAGAATGGCGATAATGCGATAGATATCGACAAGCTTCTGCAGCAGCTGAGTCTGAACTTTGCCGCCCTTGTATTTCATCAGTTCCGGGTGGAGCATGGAGTTGTAATAGTAACGGGCCTGCACCAGGCTGCCGGCGAAGTATTCGTAAATAATGCGATAATAGCACATATCCTGATAAGAAACCGAATTGAAGCTGGCGCCGGTAGCGGTTGTCAGCTTTCCCTGTGCCTGCAGAATCTCATATTGCGGTTCGAGATAGGCGACGATCTGAAAGCAGATTTTAGCCATGTCATACCAGGTTTCTGCTATCCTCCTGCGGAGTTCGAACTGCCTTTCGAGATCGATTGCAGGTGTATTGCCAAGCTGTGATCTCAGCTGTCTTATATCATTTTTGCGTTTAACATAATATTCAGAAGCGACGAAATCTCTAGTTATCAATGCGATTCGCCCAAATGCCAACAGGGTCTCGACGTTTTCGCCGGTGCTGGCAGAGATTTCAGCGATACTTTGCGAGGTGCCGAAGATTTGCCCGGGAATTCTGGCATCGATCGCATCTTGATCGATTATCAGACCAAGATCGACCTTTTTGAGGGTAACCGGCGAAAACATCTGCATCGAGGTATTGAATTCGCCGCGACCAGTCTGAGCGTTCCAGAAAAAATCGATCTTGCCCTCAACCAGATTTCGATCTTCGTGATCGCCAGAACTGGCAAGCCGACGCCCATCAACCTTGAATTTAAACTTTTCGACCGAATCGTAAAGCGGCTGCATCTGCTGAGTTATGGCACCATCGCTGTTTATGTCGATTTTACCGAAGGGAGCTCTGGTATCCTCGACAAATGAAAAGAACACCGATCTGCCTTCGACGACCTCGTGTTCATCTGTTGATCCTGCTATTCCCAGAGTTTCAAAGCCATAAGGATTGATGGCGAGTTCTTCAATGAGGTCTTCCGAAACCTTCTGCGACAGCACCACAGCATTGAGATGATCAGCCGAGAACTGCAGCTCTTTGGAAGACGAGCTGACAAAAATCAGGTATACAAGAGCTATTCCGGCAAGAATCGAAAAGCCGATGATGACCTCGACGAGTGTAAAAGCGCGGCGGCGGGCAGTCATTCAAGCCCTCCCAGGTTCATCAGTCCGATATGTGCGAGGAACTGATAGTCACCTTTCTCATTGACCACAGTGGCATTGACCTGAACGCTGGTCGGCGACAGACTGGTAAAATGCAGCTGTTTGACTGAATCGAGCAGAATCTTCTCGTTATCTTTCTGGTAGAGCCCGGAATAGTCATTCCGGTAGGACACCAGACGAAAGACCCTTTGCCCAAGAGCATTAGCAGCATCATTGTTTGGTTCGAGATACAGAATGGTCATCTGGTTGATGACATCCTTGAACACCATATACGGCAAAGTCTCACCGGTAGTAGGTCTGACGATATCAGTGCCCATTCGTATCTGATCGACCAGGTGATCGAAAGCTCGGCGAGATTCCATCTGCAGCAGTGCCTGCTGCGACAGATTCTGCTGAGTGGTACCGACTGTGCTGAAAATACGCATGGCAACTACTCCAACCAGCGCAACCAGCCCTGCCGCCACCGCAATTTCTACCAGGGTAAAAGCTCGCCGCCGTGACTTCACCATGCCGGAGTCTCCTGCTGTTCTTCAGGTGCGGGATCATCAGCTGAGTTCGCCTGAGCTTCCAATGCCTTAAGCTCAGCGACGCGAGCCTCGGCTGCGGCAACAGCTGCCTTAGTAGCGGCAAGCCTTTCTTGTGCAGCAACTACAGCATCCTCCATCGTCTGTCTTATTTCTGGTGACATGCTGTAGCCGCTTACCGAACTCTTCATCGAAGATAATTTGTCCAAGTCCGCCTGCGCACCATTTTCACTAGCCTGCCAGTCACTCAAAACATCTTCGGCAGCCTCTGCGGTCGATATAGAGCTCAAATATCCTGAATAATTATTTAAAAGGTGGTCTAATGCAGGAGCTAAGGATGTTGTAATATTCTTCATCGCAGCGGCAACCGTCTGTGCGACCCTTTCTTCCATTGCCTCACGGGCAGCGGGGCTGGGAGCCTCTTCAATTCCCGCTTTCGATTCGGCAATCAGATCATCGAGAGCCTCCATGGTCTCCTCTTTTGCTGTGCCCGCCTGCTCAAAGTGGTCTTGTGCAGCAGCTGCATCTGAATGTCCCCCGGCGGCGTCAACTTCGTTCCAGGCATTGGCTGAGCTGGTAACCATCTGTTCAGAAGAATTCGCAATCTGTTGCGCCAGCGCATTGATATTGTTTCCGGTCATCGAATCCTGAGCAACAGCAGGATTTGTAGAGTTATTATCTGATCCAGAATTTCCTGAGGCTGGCGAGACAGGTCCGGGGCCTGAAGCACCGGGTTTTTCGCCGGCAGGCTGCGGCTCTATGCCGGCGATGGTGACCGGCGACCGACTGCTCATGGCTTCTTCAGAAGGCGGAATCGGCCAGTCGTTTTGGAAATCCTCAGGAACACGCGCGCCGATCTTCTCAAGAATGCTTACGGGATTATTTATTTTAATCAATTCAGAAGTCAGTTGATCAGACTTTTTCTGGTTGGCGGCTCTTTCGGCAAGCATGTTTTCAACTTTTCCGGCGATGACACGAGCTCCATTGACTGATGGAAAATCATCGGGATCAGCAGTCGTGTACATTTCAACGATTATGTTGTTGGAAATGTCAAAAAGATCTTCGTTAACCCTGATGCGCCAGAAATACATGCGCGAAAAGCCGGCCAGATGGGTTCTGATATAGACATCAGCCTGAAGGGGCTTGCCTGACGTATTTTCGACGAGAAGATCGTAATGGCCACCCTGAAACGGCACCTTGGTCTCGGTATAAGGCTCGTTGAGAAACGGCCGGGTCGCCCACGAAAAAGAATGAATTTTGGCGCAGACTCTTGAAAAAGCTGAATATGCGATAAGAAATGAGAGCTGGTGATTGTTGGTGCGATAAATCTGAGTTTTGACGCCCTGATTGAGTCCGCTCATCGTCGCAACCAGGCCGATGACCGCCACTATGGCAAAAAGACTCAAGGGCAGAACCATGCCTTTTCTGCTGCATGCATTATACATAGCCACCTCCAAAAGCAACCAGCACCCTGCATCTGACTGCAAGGTATCATTCCTGTAAAACCCCGACTCACCATATTCTTACATCTTGTGTGAATCTGTCGCCAACTTAATAATTTTAACACACAAAAACAGCAAAGCAACGAATAACACTCAACGGTTAGCAAATTCAGTGTATAGCAGGAAACCAACACCCTTTTCTACCATACATAAGTAACATTTTACATGCCTCTAAAACAGATACGATCTGGCATGTTCATTCGTTGCAGATTCTCCATTTTTCTGGCCGCCCAAAATCACAATGAATGCAGACAACAACTGCTGATATGGTTGTCTTTGTCGACGACTTTGTGCTAAGTTTCTGAGTCAAATCTGGAGGAACCGCCATGAGTCTTGCGCAACTTGAACGCACCCTGAAACTCGATATCAAGGCCGCCCTTGGCTGCACCGAACCCATCACCATCGCCCTTGCTGCCTGCAAAGCCAGTCGCCTTGTCGAAGGCCGCACCGGGCATATCAACCTCAAGCTCTCGACAAATCTGCTCAAAAATGCGATGGAAGTGGGCATTCCCGGCACCGGCGGTCAGCGGGGCATTCCTCTTGCTGCGGCACTTGGCTGCTATTCGCCGGCGACAGAACCAGGCATGACTCTGCTTGAAGGCATGACAGATGACTGGCTGCAGCAGGCTCGGGAATTCGTCGACCGCGACCTGGTCGATATCGAACTGGTTCCTGATAAACACGGCCTGTTTGTCGAAGCATGCGTAGCTGATGACAGCGGCAACTCGGCGCGCTGCATCATACAGGGCAGCCACGAAAACTGCGTTCTGCTCGAACAGAACGGTAATACCATATTCAAATCAGACAACACCGGCGATTCAGGCTCAGGGCAACTGCTTAAAGAACGGCAGACACTCGCCTCCACTTCATTTGCCGACATCTGGAACAACATTCGCGAACTCTCACCAGAACTGCGTCAGCGTATGCTCAACGGCATAACCATGAATCTGAAGGTCGCCGAAGCCGGCATGGGCAAAGACGGCTTTCTCAAAATCGGTAATATTTATCGCGAGCTCATGCAACAGGGATGGCTCGGCAACGATGTGATCAATGAAGCCAAAGCGCTAACCTCGGCGGCGGTCGATGCGCGCATGTCAGGCTGCGATCTGCCGGTGATGACCTCTGCTGGTTCAGGCAATCAGGGCCTTACCATCACTCTGCCCCTGCATGTGCTGGCAAAGCACGTAAATGCAGATGATGCGCGGCTAAGCGAAGCTCTCGCCATCAGCCACGGCATCACCAGTATCCTCAAACACCATTCTGGCACGCTATCAGCCATGTGCGGCTGCGTTGTCTGCTCTGGCACAGGGCTGACCGCAGGCGCCACCTACCTGCTCGGCGGCGATCTAGAAACTGCGACGGCGGCGGTTAACAACATGGTCGGCAGCATTACCGGCATCATCTGCGATGGTGCCAAGGTCGGCTGCTCGATCAAGCTGATCTGCGCAGTAGATTCGGCGTTTCAGGCTGCCATGATGGCAATGCGCGGGCTCAGACTGCCGACTACCAATGGCGTCCTCGGCGAAAATCTTGAGTCCAGCCTTGCCAACATTGGTCTGATCGCAGCGCCAGGCATGGTCGAAACCGACGATCAGATTCTCTCGATAATGCTCGGCAAACCGGTAAGGTAGCAGCATGCGAATTGCCCCGGCAGCAAGCATAGGCGGCAGGCTGAGGTTTCCTGGTGACAAGTCGATTTCACACCGGCTGGTTCTGCTGTCATTACTCAACCAGGGTGAGATCGAGATCACCGGACTTTCTGACGGCGCCGACGTTAAAAGCAGTCTGGCAGCGGTAGAGCAGCTTGGTGTCAAGGTCAAACAGATTGGCAACGTAACTCTATTACAGAACTGCGGCATCTTTGCGCGCCATGGTCATTTCAACATCGACTGCGGCAATTCAGGCACAACCGCCAGACTGCTTGCCGGCATTCTGGCCGGGCAACCCGGGTTTTATCGACTTTTTGGCGACGCATCGCTGAGTCGCCGACCAATGCGACGGGTAATAGAACCTCTTAATGAGATGAATGCAAACATCAGCACGGGCCCTGACGATTGCCTGCCTCTGGAAATATCAGGCAGCAAAGCACTACGGGCAGCCAGTCTCATCAACCACACCGGTTCGGCCCAGGTCAAATCAGCGATAATGCTTGCGGCTCTGCAGGCATATGGCGAAACTTCCATCAGCGAATCAATTTCTGGCCGCGATCATAGCGAACGACTGTTCTCGCGCCTCAATCTGCCGATAATGCTTGACCGCAACGGTGTCAAAATTAAGGGTCCGGCCAGGCTGTCTGGCAATCACCGATTCAGCGTGCCCGGCGACATCAGCAGTGCTGCCTTCTTTGCAGTAGCAGCCAGCATAGTCGCAAACAGCCGACTGACTCTCGAAAACGTTCTTTTGAACCCTTCCCGAACCGGTTTTATCGAAGTTCTCAGGCGCATGGGCGCCAGCCTGAAGACCAGCATTACCTCCGAAACCTGGGAACCCTGCGGCAATATAGTTGTAGAAAGCGCTGAGTTACACGCCACCAACATCGAGGCAACCGAAATACCATTGCTGATCGATGAACTGCCGATACTGGCGATAGCCATGGTCTATGCCCGAGGCAGATCACGGGTTACCGGTGCCAGAGAGCTGCGCTACAAAGAAACCGACAGAATTCGCGACCTGGTCTGCCAGCTTAAACTGGCCGGGGTAAGCTGTCATGAACTCGAAGACGGCTTTGAGATATGTGGTTGCGGCAGTCTCGACCGGCAGGCAACCCTCGATTCGTGCAACGATCATCGCCTTGCCATGAGCTTTGCGATAATGGCGCTCGGCAGCGACAAAGGTCTCGAATTAAACAACACCGACTGTATAGATGTTTCGCTACCGAAATTCTTTACTCTGCTGCACAACTGCACCCGGCAAAAAAACTGAGTTTTATCCTTTTTTTGCTTGCAACTTTTTGTCGAATGATGTACACTTTCGCCCATTAGTTGTCTGCTGTTTTAACAGACAATGATCTAAAGGAGCCTTGTTCGAGTCTTGGATTCACCAAACCAGACAGATATTTGCGAAGTCATTGCCATTGATGGCCCGGCCGGGGCAGGCAAAAGCACGGTAGCCCGCAAAGCTGCCGAAAAACTTGGGTACAATTACCTCGACACCGGCGCCATGTATCGCGCGATTACGCTCAAAGCGCTGCAGGAAAAGGTCGAATTTTCCAACAGCCGTGAGCTTTATCGTTGCGCCAGCGAAAGTGGCCTGCGCTTCGAAGAAAAGAACGGCAGTTCCTTTCCATCTGTCTATCTGCACGACCTCGACGTAACCCACGACATCCGCAACCCCGAAGTAGCTCGCCATGTATCAGAAGTGGCTGCCGATCAGGGTGTGCGCCAGTGCATGACCGACCTGCAGCGCCAGATCGGCCGGCATGGCAAATGGGTCGTCGATGGACGCGATATCGGTTCGGTGGTCTTCCCCAAGGCTCGCGTTAAAATATTTCTCACTGCGTCTATCGAAGAAAGAGCCCGCCGCCGCTATGAAGAGCTCACAGCCAAAGGCTTTGATGCTGATCTCAAGAGCCTGCAGCAGGAAATCGCGCGCCGCGACGAATATGATTCGAACCGCGAGATTGCGCCGCTCATTCAGGCCAAAGACGCCATATTGCTGGATACTACCAGTCTGAACATCGAACAGGTGGTCGACCGGATTATCAATATCGTAACTAATACCCGGGACAAATTGATCCCAACGGAGGAACGTATGACCGAAGTCAACACAAACACACACCAGGAACCGGCTGAAGAAACCATGGAAAACCAGATGACCATGGAGGAAGCTCTTAGTGGCGAGTTCCGAACAATCTCCAGGGGAGCGATTGTGACCGGAACTGTGATCGAAAAGAACCAGTCCGGAATTTATGTCGATCTGGGCTACAAGTCTGACGGCATCGTGCCGATCGAAGAATTCGACGGCGAAGAAAGCAAATACAACGTCGGCGACCAGATCAGGGTTTATGTCAAGAAAGTTGATGACGGTCACGGTCAGCTCATGCTGTCGTTCCGCCGCGCCAAGGAACTTGGCTCATGGGACGAAATCAACGAAGCTTTTACCAATAAGACCCCGATCGAAGCCACTGTAACCGAGCGCATCAAGGGCGGCTACAATGTCGACATCAAGGGCGTGCGCGCATTCCTGCCGCAGAGCCAGCTCTCCCACGGGAAAAACGCCAAAGAAAGCATCGGCAAAACTTTTCCGATGCTGGTCACTGAATTCGACCGCCGCCGCAAGAACGTAGTCGTTTCAGAACGCGCTATTCTCGACAAGGTTCGTGACAAGCGCAAGAACGAAATTTTTGAAAAGTACAACGTCGACGACATGATCAAGGGAACCGTTTCAAGAATCGTTGAATACGGCGCTTTTGTCGACCTCGGCGACGGCGTTGAAGGCCTGATTCACCGCAACGATCTGAGCTGGTCGGTAATTTCGAACCCACGCGAAGTTGTGCAGCCTGGCGAAACAATCGAAGCCAGAATACTCAAAATGGATTCTGAAAAGGGCAAAATCAGCCTCGGCCTCAAACAGAAGAAGGACAATCCCTGGGAAACCGTTGACAGCCGCTATCAGGTTGGCAAAAAATATCATGGCCGGGTTAAGAATCTCATGGATTTCGGCGCTTTCGTTGAACTCGAAGAAGGCATCGAAGGCCTGGTTCACATTTCTGACCTGTCATGGGCCCGCAACATCAAGCACCCGAGTGAAGTCGTCGCTTCTGGCGCCGAAATCGACATAGTGGTCAAAGAAATCGATAAAGAAAAGAAGAGAATCTCCCTCTCTTACAAAGAAGTTCTGCCACATCCGTGGGATGAAGTCACTTCCAAATACAAAATTGGTGATGTGGTTACCGGCAAGGTCAACAACATGACCGACTTCGGCGCCTTCATTGAAATTCAGCAGGGTATCGAAGGCCTTCTGCATGTCTCCGACATGGACTGGGTCAAAAAGATCAATCACCCCAAAGAAGTCCTCGAAAAAGGCCAGGAAGTCAAAGTCAAGATCCTCAACATCGACTCTGCCAACCATCGCCTCTCGCTCGGCCTCAAACAGACCACAACCGATCCCTGGGAAACCGTTGAAAACACCTACAAGGTGGGCGATCAGGTTACCGGCGTGGTTAAGAACATCGTTAACTACGGTGCTTTCGTTCAGCTTGAAAGCGGCCTCGAAGGCCTGCTGCACGTTTCTGAATTCTCCTGGCAGAATGAAGTCGAAAATCCGGCTGAAGCTCTCAAGGTCGGCGACCAGGTTACCGTCATGGTCTACGAAATCGACAGAAACAAGCAGAAGATCGGTCTGTCACTGCGCCGTCTGCAGGATGACCCCTGGCGCGATATCGAACGCAAGTTCGGCAAAGACAGCGTTCACCAGGGCAAGATCACCAATCTGCTCGAGAATGGCGTTGAAGTCGAAGTTACCGAAGGTATCACCGGCTTCGTACATATCTCACAGCTTGCAGCCCAGCGGGTAAATTCTCCATCTGAAGTGGTTAAAGCCGGCGATGTCGTGACCTACAAGGTTCTCGAACTCGACCGCAAGAATCGCCGCCTCAAGCTTTCGATCAAGGAAGCCAGCATGGACAGCGACACCAAGGAACTCAAAAAATATCAGGCCGAATCAGAAACCGGCTTCTCAGACACGATTGGCGACCTGCTCAAAGAACAGCTCGAATCTTTCAAAAAGAACCTCAATAAGTAAGAGCATCAGCCCGTCTGAAATTCATACTTGACAACAGACGCTGCCCCAAAGTAAAAAAGGGGCAGCGTTTTTCTCTTGCAGATTTGTCTGCAACTATCCAAAGAAACAACTGGAGGATGTATGGCTAAGAAAATAGGAATCAACGGATTTGGACGCATCGGCAGAATGGTACTCAGGGCTGTTCTCGAGAATCCCGAACTCGAAGTAGTCGCCATCAATGACATTACCGACGCCAAAACCCTTGCTCATCTTCTCAAATATGACTCGGTTCATGGCAAGGCCAAATTTCAGGTAGAGGCCCAGGACGGCGCTCTGGTGGTCAACGGCAAAACCATCAAGATCTATGCAGAACGCGATCCCGGCAATATCCCCTGGAAGCAGCACGGAATCGAATACGTAGTTGAATCAACCGGCCTCTTCGTCGACAAGGAAAAGGCTGAAGTTCACATCACCAAGGGCGGCGCCCGCAAGGTCATCATCTCGGCACCGGCCAAGAACGAAGACATCACCATCGTCATGGGTGTCAACGAAGACAAATATGATCCGGCAAATCATCATGTCGTCAGCAACGCCAGCTGCACCACCAACTGCCTGGCCCCGGTCGCCAAAGTAATGAACGACAAGTTCGGCATCGAAAAAGGCCTGATGACCACGATCCATTCATACACCGGCGATCAGCGCATTCATGATGCCCCGCACAAAGATCTGCGCAGAGCCCGTGCCGGCGCACTGTCGATGGTTCCAACCTCAACCGGCGCTGCCAAGGCAATTTCGCTGGTTATCCCCGAACTCAAAGGAAAACTCGACGGCTTCGCCATCCGCGTACCGACCCCGAACGTATCGGTCGTCGATCTCGTTTTCAATGTCAAAAAAGCCACCACTGTTGAAGAAGTCAACGCAGCCGTTAAAGAAGCTGCCGGCACCGCCAGAAACAAAGGCATTCTCGCTTACATCGACGAACCGCTCGTCAGCATCGATTTTAACGGCGATTCACACAGTTCAGCCTTTGACGCAATGTCAACCAAGGTGATCGACGGTAATCTCGTCAAAATTCTGTCATGGTATGATAACGAGTGGGGTTACAGCTGCCGTGTACGTGATCTGATTCTCTATATGGCCAGCAAATAACCGGAGTCTGACCCGTATTGAAGCCAACACAGGGGATCCGCGTTGCGGGTTTCCTGTGTTTCTTTTTTGCTGTATAATGACTTGCACAATCCCCTGTTAACGGAGGAACCTATTATGTTCAGAACAATCAGAGATATCGCCCTTTCCGGCCGCAAGGTCCTGGTACGCGTCGATTTCAACGTGCCGCTCGATGAGAACCGCAATATCACCGACGACACCCGCATCAGAATGGCACTGCCGACCCTCAACCACATTCTCGACAATGGCGGCAGACTTGTAATAATGAGCCATCTCGGCCGCCCAAAAGGAGCCGTCGAACCGAAATATTCTCTCAAGCCGCTGGTAGCACATTTGAGCAAACTCCTTGGCAAACCTGTTCAATTTGCTGAAGACTGCGTCGGCGAAAAGGCCGCCACAGTCGTTAACAGCCTCAAGAACGGTGAAGTCGCGATGCTCGAAAATCTGCGCTTTCACAAAGAAGAAGAAAAGAACGACCCGGCGTTTGCCAAAGCCCTGGCCGCTCTCGGCGACATCTTTGTCAGCGACGCCTTCGGCACCGCGCACCGCGCCCACGCATCGACTGCCGGCATCGCCGACACGCTTCCCGCCTACGCCGGCTTTCTGATGGAAAAGGAAATCAACTATCTCGGCAAAGTGACCACTTCGCCGGATCGCCCGCTCGTGGCCATCATGGGCGGAGCCAAGGTCAGCGACAAGATTCTCGTTATCGAAAATCTGCTCGAAAAGGTTGATGCGCTGCTGATCGGCGGCGGCATGGCCTTTACTTTCCTCAAGGCACAGGGACACAACATCGGCAAATCGCTGTGCGAACACGACAAGCTTGACCTCGCGCTTTCGTTGATCGAGAAGGCCAAAACCTCGGGGCGCCGCATTCTGCTGCCAACTGACGTGGTTACCGCCGCCGAGATCAAAGAAGGTGTGGCGACAAAGACAGTCGACATCAAGAACATCCCAGAAACAGAGCTCGGTCTCGATATCGGGCCAAAAACCATCGAAGCTTTCGCCGCTGAACTGAAGAACGCCAAGACCGTTTTGTGGAACGGCCCGATGGGCGTGTTTGAAACAAAACCGTTCGACAATGGCACCCGCAAAATCGCTGAACTGCTGACCAATCTCCATGCTACCACCGTCGTCGGCGGCGGCGATTCGGTTGCAGCGATCGAGCAGATGGGCGCAGCCGACAAGGTTTCGCATGTTTCCACCGGCGGCGGCGCCTGCCTTGAATTTCTTGAAGGCAAAGTCCTGCCCGGCATCGAAATTTTCTCACGTGACATCAAAGAAATGGCAGAAGGAGCCAAAGTATGAGCCGCAGACCTCTAATCGCCGCAAACTGGAAAATGCACAAAACCTGCCAGGAAGCCAGAACCTTCATGGCCGAGCTGTTACCGAAAATTGCCGACCTCAAGGACGTCGACGTTCTCGTCTGTCCGCCCTATACGCTGATTTCGACGGTAGACCAGGGTCGCGAGGGCAGCAAGGTGCTGCTCGGCGCCCAGAATATGTATCACGAAAGCAAAGGCGCCTTCACTGGTGAAGTTGCACCGTCGATGCTCAAGGATCTCAACTGCGAATTCGTCATTATCGGCCACTCTGAGCGGCGCTGGGTTTTCGGTGAAACCGACGAAACGATCAACAAAAAGGTGCATGCCGCTTTTGCCAATGGTCTGATTCCGGTGCTCTGCGTCGGTGAGAAGCTCGACGAGCGCGAAAAGAACCTGACCGACCAGGTCATTCTCAACCAGATGGAAAAAGATCTGGCCGGGATTTCAGAAGATTTCGTCAGCGGCATGGTTATCGCCTACGAACCGGTATGGGCGATCGGTACCGGCAAAAACGCCACGACCAAAGATGCGAAAGATGCGATCGCGCTGATCCGCGAATTCATTCACAGCAAATTTGGCCTTGAAGTAGCCAATAAAACACGCATACTTTACGGCGGTTCAGTGAAGCCCGATAACATCAAAACTTACATGGAACAGGACGGCATTGACGGCGCACTGGTTGGCGGAGCCAGCCTTGAAGCTGATTCATTCGCAAAACTGACCAGGTTCTGACCTTAAAGGACTTCACCCAAAACGACCGTCTGTCAGTCGCGACCCGCAAACGACGTCGGGGCTGGCAGGCGGTTTTTTGCTGGCAAACAACTCGCTGCATCGGTTAGAATAGCAGCATGAGTATCGGCATAAGATTCAAGATTGCCCTGGGCTTCACACTGCTGACCATCGTCGTCATCTCAGCAGTATCGTTCTGGGCCGCGCAGAGCCTCGGTGTTTCGATCGACAGCTCAGACTTCGACAAACTCGAAAGTCTCAAGAACAGCGCATTAAGCCAGCTGACACAGGCACAGAACGAGCTCGACCATCTCGGTGAAGATACTGCCGGCGCTCTTGTCGACATGAACTTCTTTGCCCAGGACAGCGATCAGCAGCAACGACTTGCCGAGAAGCTTAAAACATCACTGAATCTCGACTGGCTCGAAATTTTTCAGCAGGGTAATGCACTGCTGCAGCCAAACAGCTCATTTGTCCGGCCCGGTTTAAAGCCCTCACGACTACTGCGCCTTACCGGCACCGGCCCGTTTTCTTATCGTGGCTACCTGGTCACCGCCAGCCCGATCAGCGGAAGGGCCGATACCGCGCTGTTTCTCGCGTGCAAACCCACGTTCAAAAATATTCCTCTGCTCTGCATCTACGATGAAAAGGGAATTCTCTTTTCCGATCGTTATCTGCCTGAACCCGATTTTCTCAGAAAATTGACACTGGAAAACGTTACCGATCAGATCACCATCGATAACGAAGTTTTCCGCATCCGCGCGTTCAGGGAACCGGCCGACGCGAACTGGCTGCTGGTCGGATACGCAGCACAAAGAGCAACCATCAGCCGTGCCGACATCGACCAGCTTATGCTGAGACTGGCGGTTCTCGAAGTTGTCGGCCTGCTCATTCTCGGCTATTTTCTCGGGCAGCGCATGCTTTCGCCGCTCAATGCCCTGCGACATGGCATAGAGCAGGTCGCCGCCGGTCACTGGAAAGAACTTCCACTCACCGAAGCGCCCATGAAAAACAGCGGTGACGAGATCGAAAATGTCGCGCGCAGCTTCAATCATATGGTAAGAGAGCTGTCACTGGCTCAGAACCGGCTGATCGAAGTGCAAAAGGAGCTGGCCACCAAAGAAAAGATGGCGGCACTCGGCCGTTTTTCGGCAGGCATTGCACATGAGATTAACAACCCTCTCGGCACCATTCTGGTTACCGCCGGCATGCTCAAGGAAGCGGCTGTCAGCAGCGGCAACCCGGCTCCCGAAGAACTTGACGAAATAATCGAAGAAGTAAAGCGTTGTCGCGATATCATCGCCACGCTGCGCACCTATACCGGGCGCATGCAACCAGGACTCGTGCGCATAAGCTTTGTTGAGTTTTTCGACCAGCTGCATTCACAGATTGACGCAATGGCAGAATTCAAAGATCTCGAACTGGTCTTTTCTTCCAGCGTCAGCAGCGGCGAGCTGATGGTAGACACCAAAGCCATGCAGCAGGTCTTCTACAACCTGATCAAAAACGCCGGCGAAGCAATGACCGGCAAAGACCGGCGCTGCGTCAGCATCATCGCCGATCGTGAGTCAGACCACTTCACCATTCGGGTGCAGGATACCGGACCAGGCTTTCAGTGCCTGCCTGAGCACATCTTTGAGCCACTGTTCACTACCAAAGCTCAGGGAACCGGCCTCGGCCTGGTAATCTGCCAGGCTATCGTCGACGGTCACCATGGACAGATCGAAGCGCGCCGAATCGATGACAGCATCACTGAATTCTGCATAAGCCTTCCCATAACACAGTCAGACAATGATAAAACAGGAGAAGATCACAGATGAAAAGTCGCATAGTCGTAATCGATGATGAAGTTAAGCTGCTCAAGGCACTCAAAAAGGCTCTCGAACTCGAAGGTTTCGAAGTTTACGACTTCAGCGACCCGACCAGCGGCCTCGATTTCATAACCCGACGCGAAGTAGATCTCGTCATCTCAGATATCCGCATGAGTGGCATGTCTGGCATCGAACTGCTCGGCCGGGTCAAGCAGAAAAAACCCGATCTCGCCTGCATTCTGATGACCGCTTTTTCATCGGTAGAAACCGCGGTAACGGCAGTGAAACTCGGCGCCAGCGACTATCTGCTCAAACCCTTTGAACTGGCTGATTTCAAAAACGCAGTCAGCCAGGTATTGAAAAACCGCAGTCACTCTCAGCCAGTCAGCGGTGACAAAGAACTGATCGGGCATTCCGAGGTCATGCGTCAGGTGCATAAAATAGTCGACAGCATTTCTGATACCTGCAGCACCGTCATGATTTACGGCGAAAGCGGTACTGGCAAGGAACTCATCGCACGTTCGATTCATCACAGCTCAAGGCGCCGCGACAAAGCTTTCGTCGCAGTGAACTGCAGCGCCATTCCCGAACAACTCTTCGAGAGCGAAATGTTCGGCCACAAAAAAGGCAGCTTTACCAGCGCGTATGCCGATAAAACCGGCCTGTTCAAAGAAGCAGAAGGCGGCACCCTCTTTCTCGACGAAATCGGCGACCTGCCTTTATCGGGACAGGCCAAGCTTTTGCGTGTTCTGCAGGATGGCATCTACAAGCCGGTAGGATCAACGCAGCAGCTTAAATCTGACGTGCGCATCATCGCTGCCACCAACAAAACGCTGCGCAAGGAAGTAGCCGCCGGCAATTTTCGCGAAGACCTGCTTTATCGCATCAATGTCGTCGAAATCGAACTGCCGCCGCTGCGCCAGCGCCGCGATGACATTCGTGAACTGGCCGGGTTCTTTATCAAATATTACTCAGAACGGCACAACCGGCAGATAACCGGCGGCAGCACCGACTTTTTCGAAAAGCTGCGCAATTACGACTGGCCTGGCAACATCAGGCAGCTCGAAAACTGCATAGAGCGAGCTGTGATACTCAAACGCAGCGGCGAGCTGACAGCTGCTGACCTCAGTCTGCCAGATTCAGACAACACCGACAGCATTGTGCAGATAGACAGCTCACAGCCCCTTGCCGAAACCATCAACAAGATCGAAGAGAACATCATACTGCAGGCCCTGCATGCCGCCGACTGGAACTATTCGCGCGCGGCGGCAACGCTTGGTCTGACCAGACAGAGCCTGCATTACAAACTCAAAAAGTATGGCATCAGCAAAGATCAGTAATAATGCCACCTACAGGGGTATCGCCGCGGCCATTTTACTGCTGTTCACACTGTTGACCAGCACCCTGTCGGCGCAAACCGCAACAGAAGGCGAACCTGTATTCGGCAGGCCGGCTTACAGACTGTCTGACGAAGAAAATCTTCTATCTATGCAGTTTTCGCAAAGCTGGTCTTTCGACAACGTCGATCTGCCCTCGGTGGCCCAGGATCTCTGGGGCGAAAACAACCAGTGCCGCGCGGCTGTCATCAAAATCGACAACAAAAGCTTCATCTCGCGACTCAGCGATGACGAGAATCGCCTGTACTTCAACCTGCATGGCGCCACCACCAGTCAGTGGCAGATAATTCCTGTTTTCACGGTCAACACAAAACGCAGCCCTGGTGAATCACCTGTTTTTGTCGCCACCCCGGCTCGTATCAGAAAGCTGGAAGATGAACTCAAGGAACTGGCTGATTCGGTTCTGCGATTTCAACAACGCAACAGCTGCTTTTCGTGTCATACCGCTCTGCCTCTTGCGATAACCTGCAAAGTTGCGGCTGCGTCAGGCATGCGAATTCCGAGCACAAGCCTAAACCAGATCGGCAGTGATATTGCCGGCATGCAGTCTTTCGCCGGCAGTTATCATTTTCCGCAACATCCTGATTATGGCGTGATCTCGCCGACCCTCTGCGCCGGCACGATCATGGCTATAATCAGTGACTTTTCCGGGCAGTATCTCGAAAACCTCAACAAAATAAGACTGCTGCTGCCTGACTGGACCGATGACGACGGACTGCTCAAATCCGACTTCTATTTCAGGCCGCTTTTCATCGGACACAAGACAAACACGCTCTTTGAAGCAATGATTCTGCAGACACTATATCTCTACAGCGCCACTGACGAGCCGGAAGTTTTCGACGAAAGCCTGAGGAAACGGCTTAACCAGCTACGTCAAGCCGCCGCTTTCGACCCGGCCGAACCCATTCATCGTCAGATTCTGATCATGGCCGGTACGCCAATACTGTTTCAGTTTTCGACCGCTGAGCGACCACTGATCATCAGACAATTATTGCACCTTTTGAAAAATGAACCAGAGGGAGAACGAGCCGACATCAGGGCTCTTGCACTCTATCTGCTCACCAGATTCAGCCATGAACGCCCCGAAGAACAGCTGAAAAGACGACCACTGCAAAATCTCGGCGACCGCATCTGGGCCTGTTTCGAGCAGATCGTAATTTCTCTGCCGACAAGGGCAAAAAATTACCAGCAACCTGCCGATAATATTGAACAATGAAAATTATTCCGACCAGATCATGTCGGTCAACTGCCAGACTGTGGCTGGTGTTTCTGCTGTTAGCAGGCTTCATCAGCGGTACAGCGACATTGTGCGCGCAGGATTTCGGTAATGCCAGCCCGCCCGACCTGATGAAAGACTTCGAAGCTCTGCGCCAGAGAATCAGACAAAACCCGCGTGATATCGCGGCACTCAATTCGCTCGGAATCATCTACGCCCAGGCCGGTAAACTCGAAGATGCAGTACGCCTCTGGCGTTATGCGCTCAACATCGATCCAAATTACATTCACCTTTACAACAACCTTGGCTCTGCGCTCAAGCAGGCCGGGCGCAAAGAAGAAGCCCGCCTGATCTTCAGAACCGGCCTGACCCGCTCTTCTTCATACTGGATTTATTACAACCTCGGACTGCTCGAAAAGGAAGAACGCAACCTGCCGGCCGCCGCCAACTGTTTCAAACTGTGCCTGCAGCAGCAACCAGGATTTGAACCTGCTCTCAGGCAACTTGCCGATCTCGGCTACCACGTGCAACTGCCTCCGACCCAGCCGATCAGGCCACTAAGCCTTGGCAGTTACAAACCGCCGGTCGAGACCGGCAACATCGATTTCTATCCGATGTTACCCGATGGTAATGATAATCGCGGCAGTTCGTACAGTTCAGGTTCGACTTATGCGGCAAAATCTGCACGCACGACGCCCTCTTCTTTCACACCACTCTCACTGGCTGACTGCGACAAGATCATCAGAGAATTCAAGGCGACGCCTCACGACCGTTATATTGCATTGACCTTCGATGATGGCCCGCACCACACCAATACCCGCGAGATACTTGACATTCTCAGACGCGAGGGCGCGAAGGCGACATTTTTCGTTCTCGGCAGCCGTGCCGAAACCTATCCGGACATCATCGCCCGCATGGCTGCCGAAGGTCACGACATCGGCAACCACACCTGGGAACATCGTGGCCTTGGCAAAAGCAGCAGCGCTGAAGGCCTGCAAAGCCTGCGCCGCACCAACGAACTGATCAGCGGCATTACCGGCAAACCCTGCCTGATCGTCAGACCACCCTTCGGGCAGACGAATCAGAAGGTGCGCGCGCTCATTCACGGTCAGGGATGGCACGAAATCATGTGGGATTCAGACAGCCGCGACTGGGAAAATAAGAACCCCGATCGCATACTTTACCGCGTCATGCGCTCGGTAAGTCCCGGCAGCATCGTGCTTTTTCACGTCATCCACCCCGGCGCCGCCCAGATGTTGCCAACCCTGATAAAAGCATTCAAGCAGAACGGTTACCGCTTCATCACCATTTCAGAGCTCATCGCCATCAGCAACGCCAGCTGAGCACCGCTGCTGAATACATCCACAGATTTCACCGATTCCGCTGATTGATTCTTATTTTTATCTCAGCTCTTCTTTGCGTCTCTGCGCCTTTGTGCGAGTTTCTCATAACAGCAGCAACTCTGCCCGCCAAGGCCTGCTTTGACCTGAATTCTATCGGCGCCATCGGCGGTTAACTCTTCTCTCTATCTTCTTCTTTGCGTCTCTGCGCCTTTGTGCGAGCATCTCTTACCAGCAGCGACTCTGCATATCGTGGCCTGCTTTGACCTGAATTCTATCGGCGTAATCGGCGGAAAACTCTTCTGTCTTAACTTCTTCTTTACAAATGCGCGCAGAATTACTTATGCTAAGCGCATGTGGATAGTAATTCTCAACTTCTGCCTGTTTCTGCTGCTGCTGGGGTTCTTTTTTTACGGCATCAGACAGTGGACAAGCCTGATCAGCGAGCCAGAAGAAGATTCGAAAAATGTCATCATCGACGGCCGCAACCTGCGACTGCCGCTATGGATCCTGATAGCCGGGCTCGGTGCGGTATCACTGCTCAAGGATATACTCAGCTGGCTCGGTTACTAATTGTGCGCAAGATAGTCTCTGGCATCGACCGAATGAACGAGTAAGGTAGTTGGCATACCGCTCAGCATGCGATCATAACTTGCGAACCAGTTTTCTTCCTGACCGGCTTCGGGCAGTTCAAAACCGATGAAAACACAGTCAGCGTCTGCCGAATTCCGATGCAGCGTGTCGCCGAAATTACCGCCGCAGACAACGACCTCGGGCTCAGCATCGACGCGCGCAAATTCGATGAGCTCTTCGAGCGCCTTTTGAGATTGCTCACGGCCATCCTCGCTCTGAATGACGCGTTTGAGAACGATGCGTGAATTGCCCCATTCCCAGTTATGCGAAAGCAGGTGCGCCATCAGTATCATCAGCGGCCCGTTTTTCTGACCGCGCCACCAGATATCGATGCGCTTCGACTTCTGCGGGTCGGGCAGGCCACGGTCGCAGACAAGAATCTGACTGACATTCAAAAAACTCGCCTCACGCAGATACGAAGCGTATTTAACCGGATCACGCGAATCACCCATCCAGCCGCAGATAAACAGGTTCGGGCGCAGCGGGCCATAGGCAGAACCCTGCAGAATGGTGCGCACTCCGGCCGGCACATCATCGGCGACGACTACCTGCGAAAATGCCTGAATTCCCTTTTCATCGAGAAAATCGTTGAGCTGCCTGCAGGCGAACTGTCGCTGCTGGCTGAGGTCTGCCAGCCTGCCGATAAGAATGTTGGCAAGAATGACCAGACCTCGACCGGCATTGAGCCATACCGAGTAAGTCACCAGAGTTTCACGCGAAGATGGATTGCCGCTCAGAGTAAGAATCGACGGGCGCCAGTTGCGCACGTCGTCTTCGAACTGCTTGAGAATGAAAAGATTGTCTCTGATGCGCGAATACAAAAATCCGCGGCGCGCATCGCCAAACGAAATCGCCATTTTGCGCTTGCGCAGATAAAATACCAGAGAAAAAAGCACCAACAAAGCCAGTAAAGCAGCCTTTAAGTCGATCAGCAGTGCCGAGCCAAAGCTGCCGACAAACCCGAGAAAAGCCAGCGACCAGTGAAAATACCTGAAGCGCGGTCTGAATGAAGGATTGGCCGAGTATGCTTCGATAAAGGCAGCCAGATTAAGCAATCCAAAAGTGAACAGAAAAAACATACCCATGATTGCAGCGACATGATTCAGAAAAAGACCGCCAGAACCGTCGCCTCCAAGCCAGAGAAGAACAAAAGTGGCGGCAGCACAGAAATACAAAGCCGCACGCGGTTCATCAGCAGCACCATAGCCTCTGGCAAAGGGTTTTAGAAATGGAATGATCTCGTCGCGTGCAATTGCCTGCAGAACTCTTGGCGCGCCGACGAAACGACCGAGAGCACTCGACAGAGTAGCCGCATAAACGCCGGCTACCACCATAAAATCAGCGCCGAACAGAGCGTTTTCGAGCATCACACGGTAAGGCGTTTCGATCAGTTCAGACCTGGCAAAACCACCGCCATAAAAAATTATCTGCAGAAAATACACGCTCGTGGCAACCAGCAGGGCATACAGGGTTCCCTTCGTCATGCTCTCGCCAGGTTTTTCGAGATCGCCAGACATGTTGATGCCTGCGATAAAACCGGTCACCGATGGAAAATAGATGGCAAACAACGTCCAGAAATTGCTGCTACCCATCGGGCAGTTGGCAGAATAAAGGTTGGCGGCGAACCGCTCACTTGAGAAACTGCGCGCCGCGCCGGTGAGATAGATGAAAATCGACGAAAACAGTATCGCCATGATGACATACTGTGTCTTTATCGCCCAGTCAGCGCCAATTCGCGCGATAACAAAAAGAATCACTGCGGCGGCCAGACCGGTATAAAGAAAATAGGGTTCGAGAATCTCGAACGACTTGGTCGCAGCTTCAGCGAAGCCAAGCAGATAGAAGCTGATCGATACGACCTGCGCCAGAAATAGAGTGATGCCGATAGCACCGCCGAATTCGGCTCCGAGCACGCGCGACACCATAAAATAGGCGCCACCGCCCTTAACCGGCATGTTCGTCGCAATCGCACCGACCGAAAGCGTCGTCAGCAGGGTGATGAACTGGCATAATACCAATATGGCAATGGCGTTGATGATGCCGGCCTGACCGACAACGTAATTCGCACGCATGAACATGATAACGCCGAAAATCGTGAGAATACTCGGCGTAAAGACACCGGCGAAGGTGCCAAATTTCAAATTACTGCCGCGACCGGCCTGACTGGCGTCGAACATCACCTTTCCCCGCGTCCTGTCTTGCTTGTTCAAAGGGTAACACAGTGCGCGAGGGGCAGGCAACAACATTGCCTGCCATGCAACGAAGGCAGACAGACAAAGGACGCAGGCTGAAATACAATCAAAGGTCTTGGAAAAAATTCGATTTTGCCTTATGCTGTAGGCAGCAAACGTTCAAATTCCGGTAATCACAAGGAGAGAGGCATTGGAAAACGACATCACCATCAAACGGCGCCTGAAAACCTTCCCGAACCTCAAGGCCGAAGACTTCCAGCACCCCTGGGACCGCCAGGCCGTAAGTGCGCTCAAGGCTATTCCCGGCTTTGAATTCCTCGTCAAGAAGCTCATGGAAATCGGCTTCGAGCAGTTTTTCAGAATTACCAACCTGGCCAGCAACGTACAGGTTAAGGGAAAAATGCTGCCGCGTCTGCGCGAAACCCTGCGCTATGCCGCCCGCATTCTCGACATGCAGGAACCCGACCTGTTCATCACCACAACCCCGGTGCCCAATGCTTACACCTATGGCGAAACCAAGCCTTTTATCGTGCTTACTTCGGGTCTGATCGAAGTCATGGACGAAGAAGAAATCTTCTTCATTCTGGCACACGAACTCGGCCACATCAAATGCGGACACGTGCTCTACAAGACGATGGCGCGCAATTTCAAGATCGTTCTCGATATCGCAGCGGCCGCTACGCTCGGCGTTTCTTCGCTGATCAGCACCGGTCTGCAGCTTGCCCTCTTCGACTGGGAAAGAAAATCAGAAATGACCTGCGACCGCGCCGGCCTGCTCTGCGTGCAGAACCAGCACATCGCCAACCGCGCCTTCATGAAAATGGCGGCTGCTTCACCCAAGCTTTACAACGAAATGGACGAAGCTGAATTTCTTCGCCAGATCAGGGCTTACGAAGACGCTACCGATGAATCATTCATCAACAAAACCTATACTGCGCTCATTACTTCGACGATGACACATCCCTTCCTGATCCTGCGCGCAAAACAGCTCGACACCTGGATCGAAAACGATGAATTCAGCAAAGTTGCCGGCATCAGCAAAGAAGAAGTCCGTCAGGATAATCCGAGCTTCTCTACTGCAGAAGCCTGATCACATCATCGCGTTTCTGCGAAACGGCCAGATCGAGAGCGGTCTGGCCGTTTTCTGTTTTCAGAGTCATGTCGGCACCGGCGGCGAGCAGCTCCTTTACCGAATCAGTGCAACCCTGCTGCGCAGCAAGGTGCAAAGGTGTCCAGCCATCTGAATCGGCAATATCGAGAGCAGCACCCAACTCTATCAGCTGCTTAACAATTGGCGTACAGCCCCGATAAGCGGCCCAGTGCAGAGGAGTCCAGCCATCGCGCTCGATGCGCCTGAAATCGGCGCCCTTCTCGATCAGCATGGCAAAAGTTTCCGGTTTCGAACGGGCAGCAGTGAGATGCAGAGCGGTTACCCCATCGACATTCATCGCATCGACCTGCGCGCCAGCACGCAGTATCGCGGCAGTCGCTTCCTTCATACCGTATTTGGCAGCCAGATGCAGCGGCGCAATGCCGGTTATATCTGTAGCAGAGATGTCAGCACCGGCTTCGATAAGCTTTAGAGCCAGCGCTTCGTCTTTACTGTCGAGCGCTTTGTGCAGTTTGAGTTCGTCGTTCATGTTTTCTCCAGCAAGTCCCAAAAGGATTATTGATATACTTCCGTTTTTTTATTATACTGAATGAAGTTTATACGTTCTTCGAATTTTATGCCAGCACGGGAGGAAACGACATGGGCTTTTTTGCTAACCAGATGCGTTCGGTTATCGAGTGGAAAGATGCTGATCCCGATCTTCTGATCTGGAGATGGAACGGCACCAATGACGAGCTTAAGAATGCTTCGAAGCTCATTATCAACCCCGGCCAGGCCGCCATATTCGTATATGAAGGCCAGATCAAAGCCATTCACGATTATCCCGGCATGTTCGAACTGCGAACCGCCAACCTGCCCTTCTGGACCACGATCAGCAAGATCATGCAGGGCTTCACCTCTGAACACAAGGCGAATATCTATTTCATCCGCATAACTACCTTCCTGAACCAGAAATGGGGAACCAAGGCGCCGGTCAAGTACACCGACCCGGTTTACAAGTTTCCGGTTGGGCTGCGGGCCTTCGGCAATTTCTCGTTCAACATCACCGACCCGCGCAAATTCTTCACCGAATTTGTCAGCAACGCCGATGTTTACCCGATCAGTGCAATCCGCAACGTCATCGTCGACCGCATCATGCTGCCGCTGACCAATGTTCTGGCACAGTCAGGCTTCAGCTATGCTGAAATCGACAGCCATCGCATGGATTTGTCGAAGAAGCTCAGCGAGCTGGTCGCCCCTGAATTTCTGCCACTCGGCTTTGAAATGTCTGACTTCAGAATCGAAAACACCGATTTCGACGAAAAGACCCAGGAGCGCATCGACAAAATTTCCGACAAAATGGCTGATGCACACGCTATCAACGCCATGGGCAACATCAACAATCAGGGCCTCAACGCTTACGCCACCATCGAGCGCCTCAATGCCATGAACACTGCTGCCGCCAATCCGAATGGCATGGCAGGAATGGGCGTCGGCATGGGTGCCGGTATGGGTCTCGGCGCCGGCATGGGTATGATGGGTGGAATGGGCATGCAGCAGCCACAGCAGGCCGCGGCAGCGACCGTTAACTGCGGTTCATGTAACGCCAGTATGGCCCAGAACGCCAAGTTCTGCCCTGAGTGTGGCAAGCCCAACACTGCTGGCCAGGCCCCCTGTGTTCATTGTGGAGCGCAGATCAAGCAGGGCGCCAAATTCTGCCCTGAATGCGGCAAGCCTCAGAGTGCCAGCTGCCCCAAATGCAACGCTTCGATTCCCGGTGGAGTAAAATTCTGCCCCGAGTGTGGCGAAAAAACCCAGTAATTCAACGCTTTCAGAGCAATCAAAAAACCGCCGGTTTTGCCCGGCGGTTTTTTGTTGCGGCTTTGGAGCTGGTATTACTGGAAAAAGGTGGTCAGGCCGAGCACCAGGCGATAGTTGTAGCCATAGCGCTGGTCGTTGGTCACTGCGATTGGCACTGCCAGCTCGAATGCAAAGTTTTCGGTCGGAGTGTAGCGCAGACCTGGTATTACATCGACTTTGAGACCTTCGGCGCCCCAGTCTTCACCGGCAAGTTCAGCCATAACCGTAACATTGTGTGTGTGCGGATATTCAATACCTATGTTGTAGTAAAACTTATCGGCCAGGCCGTCGGGGTAGAACTGGGTATTTGGGTCACCAGTCATGACATAGCCAAGATTGAGATGGCCGACGACTTTTTCGTAACTCTTGCTGAAAGCGGTAAAGATCTCGAAGTCGGTCTTGCCGGTACCAAGCCCCTTGCTGTCGTTACCAGTCGGGAACTTGAAACCGAGACCAAAGGCACCACGCATCTGATACTGAGGATTATCGAAGATGCGGTATTTAAAACCAAGTTTCGAATCGCCGCTGCCTGACTCAGAGATGTCGCGGGTCCAGAGAATGCGTGATTTGATGGTGTAATCAACGACCGGAATGGTGTAAATAACCTCAAGATCATCGGTTACTGCGTAGTTGAAGAAAATCGGCAGTTCGAGCATGTCGCCGCTTTCGTTGCTTGCCAGCTGGCGGTCGTAGACGCGGTCGAGATCGAACCAGCTTGAATGAAAGCCCATCTTGAACGAACCAGCTTTGCTGACGTCAGCCGAAGTTGTGTGAGTAAGCCCGGTAAAGCCCGACATGTTACAGGCAAGCACACGGGTTACCGCTTCTTCGAGCGGAACCGTCATCATGGTATCAGAATAGAGAGGCGGCAAAACTGTGCGTGACGGCACCGGCAAGGTAGTTACCGGCGGCAGGTTGAGCGGTTCCTGTGAATATATCTCACTGCCTCCGGCTGCGCGACCACCGCCGCTTTTCACGACAGGCGCTCTCTGCGGCCGCTGCACCGGAACCGGCGCGGCAATCTGCGAAGAAAGCCCTGAAGAACTGCCACTGACGTTGCCGGTGATTGGTGGTAGACTCAGCTGCTGCGGCGCGCCTGATGAACCCGGCGCCACCGTTATTGGCGGCAGAGTTTCACTCTGTCCCAGATATTGCGGTGCATTCTGGGTCGCACTGTATTGATCGGCAGATCTGCTCATGGCAGTCTGCATCGAGCTCGAAAAGCCATTCTGCCGCACCTGCTGCTGCGAATAAGAATAGCTCTGCGCCCACGCCGGCGATGCCAACAGCCAGGCTGCCAATGCGACTATTGCGGTATTTCTTTTCATACCCAGCTCCTTTGCGCCCATTCCCGCAGATGGCCGTTTTCGACCAGCCACGACATGAACTTTTTAACAGCGTACAATACGCCGCTCGTCACATCGGCAGATGTCCGAAATATTTTTAGCTTAATTTGCCATCCTCGATAAAAAATTCGAGTTTTGTGGCAGAAGGACTGTCGGAATGCAATGCCAGCTCAACTGGCCTTTTCGACAGCCTTGAATCGCAGTTGAAGCTCTCTGAACCAGCAGTAACCGACAGGAACCACGAACAGAGTCAACAACTCGATGCACATGCCTCCGAAAGTCGGTATCGCCATAGGAATCATGACATCAGCGCCTCGACCGGTCGAGGTCAACACTGGCAGCAGAGCCAGTATCGTCGTGGCAGTAGTCATCAAACATGGCCTGATTCTTTTGAGACCGGCTGCCAGAACCGCCGCGCGGATCTCTTTGACATTTTCCGGGTCACGCCTGCGAAAGCTTTCTTCAAGATAAGAGGCCATAACCACACCATCGTCACTGGCAATACCAAACAGCGCGATAAAGCCAACCCAGACAGCAATAGAAAGATTCATCGGCCCGATATTGAGCAACTCGCGAAAGTGAATGCCGAAAAGGGAGAAATTGAGAAACCAGCTTTGAGAGTAAAGCCAGATCATGATAAAGCCACCTGCCCACGCAATGCCGATTCCGGCAAATACCAGAAAAGTCACTGCAACTGAAGAAAACTCAAGATATAGGATCAGGAATATCAGCAACAGACTGAGCGGAAGTACTACCATGAGTCGTTTCTCGGATCTGACCTGATTCTGATAGTTGCCGATGAATTTGAAGCTGGTATTCGCCGGCAGTTTCAGGGTTCCCGCCTCTATCCTTTCGTTCAAAACCGCGGCGGCGTTTTCAACGACGTCGGTTTCAGCGAATTCGGGCAATTTATCAAAGATTACGTAACCCACCGGAAAGGAGTTTTCGCTCTTGAGAGCCTGTGGCCCGCGAACAAACTCTATTCTGGCGAGGTCGCCGAGCGGAATGAATTTTCGGTCGGGCGTGGCAACCGGAATATTTCTGATCAGCTCAGGACTGTCGCGAAGCTCACGCGCAAATCGCAGGCGAATACCATAGCGCTCGCGGCCTTCAACTGTCTGTGACAGAGTTTTGCCGCCCAGTGCGATTTCTATTACATTCTGCAGATCGGTTACCTTGATGCCATAGCGGGCCGCAGCCGGTCGGTCTATTTCAATTTCAATATAAGGTTTGCCGACGATGCGGTCAGCAGACACCGTATCTGCATCGACTCCGCGCATCTGTTTGAGCTCTTTTTCGAGAACGAAACCAAATTCCTCTACCGTTTCCGTATCGGGCCCGGTTATCTGAATGCCCATCGGGGCTCTGATTC
>Ga0116143_10000637_pt1 | contig 47625 bp, 50 predicted proteins | sample AD_UKC034_MetaG_FD_89745 | JGI IMG/M metagenome (GOLD analysis project Ga0116143, IMG submission 89745) | Active sludge microbial communities of municipal wastewater-treating anaerobic digesters from USA - AD_UKC034_MetaG | ecosystem: Engineered > Bioreactor > Anaerobic > Digestate | place: USA... | reverse complement strand
CAAGGTGCCCTCGGCGCTGACCTACAGCGTGCGCCAGCTCGAAGAGGCGCTGGACGTGCTGCTCTTCGACCGCAGCTCGCGCCAGGCGCGGCTCACCGCCGCCGGCGAGGAGCTGCTGCAGGAGGGCCGGCGGCTGCTCAGCGAGATCGAGGGAGTGGCCAACCGCGTGCGCCGGGTGGCCACCGGCTGGGAGAGCGAGATGACGATCGCCGCCGACGACGTCATCAGCCGCCGCATCCTCTTCGAGCTCTGCGAAGCCTTCTTCTCGCTCGACCCGCAGGGGCGCAGCGGTGCGGCCGACAGCGGCGGGCCGGGCACGCGGCTGCGCCTGCGCACCGAGGTGCTCTCGGGCACCTGGGAAGCGCTGGTGAGCGGCCAGGCCGATCTGGCGATCGGCATCGAGCTCGACCATGAGCCGCCGCCGGGGCTGGCGATCGAGACCCTGGGCGAGATGCCCTTCATCTTCGCGGTCGCGCCGCATCACCCGCTGGCGCGGCACGAAGGCCCGGTCGACGACGTGCTGCTCGTGCGCCACCGCGCGGTGGCGGTCGCCGATTCGGCACAGCGCCTCTCGCCGCGCACGCTCAACCTGCTGCCGGGGCAGGAAGTGCTGACCGTCAACAGCATGGCCGACAAGATCGAGGCGCTGCGCCGGGGCCTGGGCACCGGTTTCGTTCCGCTGCATCAGGTGCAGACGCTGCTCGACCGCGGCGAGCTCGTGCACAAGGAAACCTGGCGCGGCACGCTGAACGCGCAGCTCGGCTACGCCTGGCGCTGCAGCGTCGACGCGCACGGCATGCGCCGTCCGCCCTCGGGCCTGGCGCTGCGCTGGTGGCTGCAGCAACTGGGCAGCGCAACCACGCGCAGCGCGCTGATCGAATCGGCGCCGTGAGCACGGGCGGCACCTACCGCGGCCGCTTCGCACCGTCGCCGACCGGCCCGCTGCACGAGGGTTCGCTGGTCGCGGCGCTGGCGAGCTGGCTCGATGCCCGCGCGCACGGCGGCCGCTGGCTGCTGCGCATCGAGGACGTCGACCGGCAGCGTTGCCGGCCCGGGCTGGACCGGGTCATCATCGACCAGCTCGCGCGCTGCGGCCTTGTGCCCGACGAGCCGCCGATCCGGCAGTCGGAGCGCGAGCCGCTCTACGCACAAGCCCTCGAACGCCTGCTCGCTGCCGACCTCGCCTACCCCTGCGGCTGCACGCGCAAGGACATCGACACCGCGCTCGCAGCCCGCGGCGTGAGCCACCAGCGCCACGGCGAGCGCGTCTATCCTGGCACCTGCCGCGGCGGGCTGAACGGGCGCGCCGTGCGCAGCTGGCGCCTGCGCATCGAGGGCGATGCCGCGCTCGTCCGCTGGACCGACCGGTGCCTGGGGCCGCAGCAACAGGACGTCGCACAGGAGGTCGGTGACTTCGTCCTGCGCCGCATCGAGGGCAAGGACATCTGCACGACCTACCAGCTCGCGGTCGTCGTCGACGACGCCGCGCAGGGCATCACGCATGTCGTGCGCGGCGAGGATCTGGCCGACAACACGCCGCGCCAGATCCTGCTGCAGCGCGCGCTCGCCCTGCCGACACCCAGCTACCTGCACACGCCGCTCGTGCTCGCCGCCGACGGACAGAAGCTGAGCAAGCAGACGGGCGCGAAGGCGCTGGACCTCACCGATCCCCTGGCTGCGCTGCAGCGCGCGGCAACCGTGCTCGGCCTGCCGCGGCTGCCCGCGCACAGCATTCCCGGATGGCTGGCCGCGGCGGTGCAGGCCTGGCCCTGGCGACAGCGATGAGCGGGCGCGCCGGCGCCATACGATGACTCTGGCAAACATTCCGCGCCAGGCGCGTGCAGGCAGCCCGATGGCATCATGCCCACGCTGCGACGATCCCAGAGACGACCAACAAGCGAAGCGAAAGGAAGCAAGGATGATCACCACCCCTTCGGGCCTGCAGTACGAGGACACCGTGGCCGGCAGCGGCGCCGAGGCCAAGGCCGGGCAGCATGTGCAGGTGCACTACACCGGTTGGCTGCACGACCCGGGCGTTGCCAACGGCCGCGGCCGCAAGTTCGATTCCAGCAAGGACCGCGGTCAGCCCTTCGCCTTCCCGCTCGGCGCCGGCCACGTCATCCGCGGCTGGGACGAGGGCGTGCAGGGGATGAAGGTCGGCGGCACGCGCGTGCTGCTGATCCCGGCCGAACTCGGCTACGGCGCGCGCGGCGCCGGCGGCGTGATCCCGCCGGGTGCGACGCTGGTGTTCGAAGTCGATCTGCTGGGCGTCTGAGGCTCCGGGCGTTCAGCGCGCGCGCTGTCGCGGCGCGGGCCTGGCGCCACGGACGGGGGCGCCGCCGGGGGCCGGGCGGCCCTGCGGCTTGAAGGGGCGCTGGCCCGCGCCGACGCGCGGCGGCCGACCGTGCGGGCCAGCGGGCCGGGCTTGCGGACGCGGTTCGCTGCGCCTGGGTTCGAGCCCGGCGATCGTCGCCGCCGGAATGCGCTGCGTGGTGAAGCGCTGGATGCGCTGGATCATGCCGAAGTCACGGCGCTCGGCCAGCGTCACCGCCAGGCCCGAGCGCCCGGCGCGGCCGGTGCGGCCGATGCGGTGCACGTAGTCCTCGGCCTTCATCGGCAGGCCGTAGTTGACGACGTGGCTGATGGTCGGCACGTCGATGCCGCGAGCGGCGACGTCGGTGGCCACCAGCACGCGCAACTGGCGCCGGCGCAGGCCCTCCAGCACGCGGTTGCGCCGGCCCTGCGGCATGCCGCCGTGCAGCGCGGCCACGGCATGCCCCATCTCCGCCAGACGATCGGCGAGCCAGTCGGCGTCGCGCTGCGTGCTCGTGAAGACGACCGCCTGCTCGACGCTGCGATCGGTGAGGATGTGATCGAGCAGCGCGTTCTTGTGCGCCAGATCGTCCACCCAGTGCAGGCGTTGCTCGATGTCGGCATGCGTGTCGGTGTGCGAATCGACCTCGATGCGCTGCGGCGCGCGCATCAGCTCCGCGGCCAGCCGGCCCACCGGCCCGGCGAAGGTGGCGCTGGTCATCAGCGTCTGCCGCGCTGCGGGCAGCGCCTGCGCGATGTGGTGGATGTCGTCGATGAAGCCCATGTCGAGCATGCGGTCGGCCTCGTCGAGCACGAGCAGCTGCACGCGCGAAAGCACTGCCTTGCCGCTGGCCATGTGGTCCATCAGGCGGCCGGGCGTGGCGATCAGCAGGTCCAGCGGGCCGCGCAGCGCCTTGAGCTGCGCGCCGTAGGGCACACCGCCGACGACGGTGGCCACGCGCAGGCCCTGCACGTAGCGGCCGTAGCCGACGGCCGCCTTGGCCACCTGCAGCGCCAGTTCGCGCGTGGGCACGAGCACCAGCGCGCGCGGCCCTTGCGGCACGCCGCGTGCGGGCCCGCCCTGTGGTTCGGCCGCGCGCGCCTCCAGCAGCTGCTGCAGGGCCGGCAGCACGAAGGCCGCCGTCTTGCCGCTGCCGGTGGCCGAAGCCACCATCAGGTCGGCACCGGCAAGCGCGGCCGGCACGGCCTGCGCCTGCACCGGGGTTGGGGCGTCGTAGCCGGCATCGGCCAGCGCGCGCAGAAGGGCCGCATGCAGGCCCAGGGTCTCGAACTTCATCATCGGGCTTTCACGGAAGGCACCGCAGCGCGCACGCCCAGCGAGGGCACGCGCATGCCGCGGCCGCGCCCCCTTGGATCGGGACGCGTCGGTTCGGTCGCAAGAAACGGGATGCCCAGCGGCTTGGCGGATCGCGCCGGCCGCAGGGCTGAACGCATCAGGGCGACGGCATCGCCGTCGACCTTCCGGCCGGGCGGCCGTCCGTGAAGTGCCGGCTTCAGGCCGGCTTCGACGAGGGGTCGAGGGGGATGAGCGAAGGGCGCCAAAATCGACGCCCAATACATATTCTAATCGGTGCGTGGACGCTTGGCCGCACGACGGACCCGCAGAGCGGACCACAAGGTCAGCGTCGACGCGCCCAGCGCCGACTTGAGCACGTCACCCAGCACGAAGGGCTGCACGCCCAGCAGCCAGGCCTTGGCGGGGCCGACCAGCGTCGCGAGCCAGGCGCCGCCCAGCAGCAGCATCAGCGTGCTGCAGAAAAACAGGCCGCAAAAGGCACGCAACGGCCGTGTACCGTCCCAGCCGCGCTCGACCAGCCAGCCCGCCAGCGCCGCACCCAGCGGGAAGGCGAACAGGAAGCCGGCCGTCGGCCCCGCGAACGCGGCCAGGCCGCTCTTGCCCCCGGCCAGCACGGGCAGGCCGAGCGCCGCTTCGAGCAGCCACGCGACGACGGTGAGGCTGCCCAGGCGCCAGCCATAGAGCGCGCCGATCATCAGCACCGCCAGCGTCTGCATCGTGACCGGCACCGGCCAGAGCGGGACGCTGAGCTGCGAGGACACCGTCAGGATCGCGGTTCCCGCCAGCAGCAGACCCAGTTGCTTCAGGCGCCGGAAGTTACCCGCGGGGACCAGCGCGGCGGTGGAGAACGGCTGTGACATCGGAATCCTCGGCTGCTTCGATGGGGTCAGGAGAAGTGGTGCCCGCAGCCGATGCGCTTCGGCTCGGGCACCAGGCGCCGCGAGTATCGGGGGAGTCGGGCTCCATCGTCAACTTTCTGATGCGCTCCGAGTTGACGGACAATGGTTGTTGCGACGGTGCTTGGTTTTCATGCGATCCGGGCACACTTGCGGCATGAGGCATCGCTCGATCGCCCCGGAACTCATGCGCGTGCTGGCGCCCGGCGAGACGATTTCCGGCGCGGCGCTGGCCGCGCGCCTGGGCGTCACGCGCGCGGCGATCTGGAAACAGGTGGCCACGCTGCGGGCAGCAGGCCTTCCGATCGAGGCGAGCAGCGGCGCCGGCTATCGCCTGCCGTGGCCGACCCAGCTGCTCGATCGGGAGCGCATCGTCGCGGCGATTGCCGACGACGATTCCCCAGCGGCGGCGGCCCCGGTGGAACTGCACTGGGAGCTCGATTCGACCCAGGACGAGCTGGCGCGCCGGCTCGGCGAGTTGCCGGACCTGGCCGTGGTACTGGCCGAGCAGCAGACGCTTGGACGCGGCCGGCGCGGGCGCGGCTGGCATTCGCCGCCGGGGATGGGCATTGCACTGTCGTGCCTCAAGCGTTTCGGTGGCAGCCCGGCCGCGCTCTCGGGCCTGTCGATCGCGATGGGCGTGTCCGTGGTCCAGGCGCTGGCAGGCCTGGGCGTTCCGGACCTGTGCATCAAGTGGCCCAACGACGTCGTCGCGCGCGGCGGCAAGCTCGCTGGCGTCCTGATCGAGATCAGCGGCGAATACGACGGCCCCTGCATCGCGCGCGTCGGTGTCGGCGTCAACGTGCGCTTGCCGGCTGCGGTTGCCGCCAGCCTGGATCAGCCGGCAACCGACCTGGCCTCGCTCTGCGGTGGCGAGCCCCCGGACCGGAACCGGCTCGCCGCGCGCCTGATCGGGCATCTGCGCCGCGGCCTGCTCGACTTCGAGCGCACCGGCCTGAAGCCCTTTGCAGAGGCCTTCGCCCCGCTCGATGCGCTTGCCGATGCACGGCTCGCGGTGCATGGTGTCCAGGACATTCGGGAAGGCGTTGGGCGCGGCATCGACGAACGCGGTGCGCTGCGCGTTCAAACCGAGCGCGGTGTGTTCGCGCTGCTCAGCGGCGAGGTCTCGGTGCGCAGGCGCTGAGATACGTGCCCTTTCCGCCGCTGTTGCCGACGTCGCGGTCGCTTCCAGACCAGGTGGACACGATGGTGCTATGGTCATCGTCGCCGGCACGCGGATGGCGCATGGCGCATGGCGCGGGCCGGCGAGGCACACGGATCCCTTCGATGCAGAACCGTCGCCGGATGCTCCGAGACAGCGCAGCCCTTGCGGCCGCGCTGGCAGGGCTTGGGTTGCTGCCGCAGGTCGCGCAGGCCGCCTGGAACCGCGCGGCGTTCGGCGCCAGGAAGCTCGAGGACCTCATCCAGGTGCTGGGGGTCTCCGCCCCGACCGAGAGCAGCGAAGTGGTCGTCAGCGGGCCCGACGTCGCCGAGAACGGGGCGGTGGTCGCGGTGGGGTGTGAGTCGACGGCTTCGGGTGTGAGGCAACTGCTGCTGCTGGTCGAGAAGAACCCCAACATGCTGGCGATGATCTTCGACGTGAACGAGCACGCCGAACCGGCGTTCAACACGCGGCTGAAGATGGCCGAATCATCGAGGGTGATCGCGATCGCACTCGCCGACGACGGCCGGGTTCTCTACGCGCAGAAGGAGATCGACGTCACGCTCGGCGGCTGCGGCGGCTGAGCGGCGCGCCGGAACAGGAAGTCCATCGATCGGACCGCGGAGACAGAAGATGGCAGAACCGATGCGCATCCGTGCCCAGGCCAGCGACGGGAAAGTCGTCGTGCGCGTCCTGATGAGTCACGAAATGGAGAGCGGCCAGCGCAGGGATTCCGCGGGCAAGACCATTCCGCCCTGGTTCATCCAGGAGGTGACCGCCACGCTCAACGGCACGCCAGTGATGCGCGCGCAGTGGGGTCCGTCGGTCTCGAAGAACCCCTTCCTGCAGTTCACGATCAAGGGCGGCAAGGCGGGCGACCTGCTTGCGATCAGCTGGGTCGACAACCGCGGCGACACGCGCACCGACAAGACCTTCGTCCGCTGACACGGGCCGCCCGCGGGCGCCTGGGTGATCAGCTCAGCATGTCGCTCCAGATGTTGCGCGCCCAGGCTTCGTTGGTGGCCGCCTCGAGCTGCGAGGGGGCTTCCGAGACGCCGCCGGATCCGGGCACGGTGCGGAAAGTCTTCTGCGCCGCGACGTACTCGTGCACGCTGGCGACGTGGATCGCCCGCGAATCGTCGACGTAGCTCATGCACACGTTGGTGAGCATCGGGTGCGGATTCACCGGCAGCCCGAGCAGTTCGGCGACGATCGCCGCGGCGGCGACCTTGGCGTGCGAATTCGCCATGTGGCCCGACTTGGGCATGCCTGGCGCGATCTGGATCGAATCGCCGATCACGTGCACCCCGCGCGCGACGGTCGACTCGAAGCTCAGGAAGTCGACATGGCACCAGCGCGCGTTGGCGTTGGCCAGGCCCATCCGCACCACCAGCTCGCCGGCCCGCATCGGCGGCAGCACGTTCAGCACATCGGCCTGGACGTCGTCCTGCACCTCGAACTCGACGGTGTTGCGGCGCGCGTCGACGGCAACCGCCTTGTGCTGGCTGCGGTACTCGAGCATCGGTCCGTAGAGTTCGCGCCAGGCCCTCTTGAACAGGGCGCCCTTGCTCGTCACGTACGGGTTGGCGTCGAGGATCAGCACCTTCGAGCGCGGCTTCTCGCGCTTGAAATAGGCGGCGACGACGCTGGCCCGTTCATAGGGGCCCGGCGGGCAGCGGTAGGGCTCTTCCGGGATCACGATCGCATAGGTGCCGCCATCGGGCATCGCCTCGAGCTGCCGGCGCAGCGCAAGCGTTTCCGGCCCCGCCTTCCAGGCGTGCAGGATGCGGCCCTGCTCGCGTGCGGCGCGCAGGCCGTCGACCTGGTCCCACATCATGTCCACGCCCGGCGCGACGACGATCCGGTCGTAATCGACATGGCCGCCGTCGGCAAGCCGCGCGCGACGCTTCTCGACGTCGACTCCGGTCACGCGCGTGCGCCGCATGCGCACGCCATGGTGTCTGACGAGCCCATCGTAGGGGATCGTGATGTCGGAGAGCTGTCGCCTGCCGGCGAGCACGAGGTTGCTCATCGGGCAGGAGACGAACGCCGCCTCCGGTTCGATCAGCGTGACGTCCACGCGCCCGTCCGAGAACAGACGCAAGTACTTCGCCACGGTGCTGCCGCCCCAGCCGGCGCCGACGACGAGCACGTGCGGGCGCTTGCCGCCGACGGTCGCGCAGCCGGCAAGCGCGGCCAAGGTCACGGCGCTGCCCGTGACCGCCAGCCCGCTCAGGATCCTTCGTCGCCGCATCTTCATCGCCCGTTGCGGCCCTGTTCACCCTTCTGCGCCGCGAAGTACGCCGCAAGCTCCTGGAGCTGCTCCTCGCTGTAGCCGCGGCTGAGCTGGTGCATCACGCTGGCCGTGCGGGCGCCGCTGCGAAACGCAAGCAGGCGACCCAGCAGATGCTCGCGCGACTGCACGGCCAGCGGGATCGAGGCCCCTCCTTCGACGGCGCGCCCGTCGGTGCCGTGGCAATGCGCGCAGGTGGCCGCGAGCGCCCGCGTGTAGAGACGCTTAGCCTGCGGATCGACGCTGCCGCTGCCCTGAGCTTGGGCAGTCGCCGCGCCGACGAGAACCGCCGCCGCGAAGACCAGCCGAACCTTGCGGACCATCTGCACTCTTCCCATCGCAGCCTGCCGAGCACGCCGCAACCTATTCCTGCGAAGGATCCGAGGGTATAGCGAACGGAGATCTTCATCGATCCGCATGCAAGCGCATTCGGATATGCGAATGCCTCGCTGCCCTGACCACGGGTCGGGTAAGAAGCGTGCCTGGCGGTGTCACCCTAGAATCGATGCGAGTCCGGACCTTCCGTACCGTCTGCACTCCGATGCCCGCCAGCACCCCGCTCGATCTCGACACGAAGCCCGGCACCAACGCGGACGCAATCTACGAATCCGTCGCGGAGCTCTTCGGGCTGCTGTCGACCCCGGTGCGGCTGAAGATCATCGGCGCCCTCTGCCACAGCGAGAAGAACGTCTCGCAGCTGCTGGCGGAGATCGAGACCACGCAACCGAACATCTCGCAGCACCTGGCCACGCTCTATCGTGCGGGCGTGCTGGGCCGTCGTCGCGACGGGACGCAGATTTACTACCGCCTGCAAAGCGATCGCGTGGCCACCCTGTGCCGGGCGGTCTGCAACCAGGTGGCGGCGGAACTCGCCGACGACGGCGGCATCCCCGCCAGCGATCGGCTGCTGCCAGCCGGGATGCGCTGACGGGCGATCGACGCACAACGAGGCTGCAAGGCTTCACGCGCCCCAGACACTCGCAGGACGCGGAGTGCCCTGGGTATCATCCCGCGTTCACCGGAAGCGGCCCCGTTGCGGGTGCCCGCCCTCCCTGCTCCCGCCGTAGTTCAATGGATAGAACGGGCGCCTCCTAAGCGCCAGATGCAGGTTCGATTCCTGCCGGGGGGACCAAAGAAGCCAATCGGGACCGCGCACAACCACCCAAGCCCCTAGGTGAATCAGACACTTAGGGGCTTCTTTCTTGGCAGGAAGGCGCACAAGGGGGCTATGCAGCGCACCCTAAACCGGGGCAAACTTCGGGGCACAAAACGCCGACCGGGACAATACCGGGGCACGCCGAGAGGAAAAGCCCATGCTCACCGACGCCGACTGCCGCAACGCCAAGTGCCCCGAGGACAAGAAGCGCCACCGCCTGACGGATGGCGCCGGGCTCTATCTGGAGGTCGCGCCGTCCGGGTCGCGGCGCTGGTTCTGGAAGTTCTACGCGGCCGGCAAGGAAGACCGGCTGGCGCTGGGCAGCTATCCCGAGGTCGGGCTGAGGGCCGCGCGCAAGGCCCGCGATGAAGCCCGTGAGCTGCACAAGGCGGGCAGTCACCCTCGGCGGGCGCGCCAGGCCGAGAAGATCGCCAAGCAGGCCAGCAGCGCAGCCACCTTCGAGGCCGTGGCGCGCGAGTTCCACGAGACCAAGGCGCAGGCATGGAGCCCGAACCACCGCGCCCAGTGGCTGCGCTGCTGCACCAAGGACTTGTTCCCCTGGCTGGGCGCCCTGCCGCTGGCGGAAGTCACGGCGCCCATGCTGCTGGAAGTGCTGCGCAAGGTGCAGGCCCGCGGCGCCACCTACTCCGCGCACGTGCTGCGCGAGTACGCTGAGCAGGTCTTCCGCTTCGGCGTGGCGACCGGACGATGCGAGCGCAACCCGGCGGCCGACCTGCGCGGCGCACTGAAGCCCTACACCGCGCGCAACGCTGCGGCCGTGCTCGATCCCGTGCAGGCGGGCGCGCTCATGCGCGATATCGACGGCTACGCCGGGCAGCCCGTGACCCGTGCGGCGCTGCTGCTGTCGGCGCTGACCTTCCAGCGTCCGGGCAACATCCGCGCGATGGAGTGGGCGCACGTCGACCTTGACGCCGCGCTGTGGACCATCCCGGCCGAGCTGATGAAGCGCACCCTGGCCGGCAAGATCAACGGCAGGCCGCACCTGGTGCCCCTGTCCGCTCAGGCCGTGGCCGCGCTGCGCGAGCTGCAGCCGCTCACCGGGCATGGCCGCCTCGTCTTCCCCTCGCTGCTGACCGGCGAGCGCTGCATGAGCGAGAACACTGTGCGCTGCGCGCTGCGCCGCATGGGCTACAGCAATGACGACATGGCGCCGCACGGCTTTCGCGCGATGGCGCGCACCCTGATCGCCGAGAACCTGCCGGGCATCCCGCAGGACGTGATCGAGGCGCAACTGGCGCACGGCAAGGCCGGGCCGCTGGGCATGGCCTATGACCGCGCCGAGTACATGGCGCAGCGCGTGAGCCTCATGCAGACATGGGCCGACTACCTGGACCGCCTGCGCGATGGCGCGGCAGTGATCCCGCTGCGCGCCTGACCGTTTCCGCCGCGCCTAGGCTGATCCCCGAAAACCCGCTCCCCCGGCGGGCTGGCGCGGCACCTATCACCGGGGTGCATCGGGGGTGCCGTGGAAAACTTCGAGGCCAAGGCGCTGGCGCGCGCGCGTGCAGGAGATACGCAGGCGGCGCGCGTGGTGCTCGCGCTGGCCGTGAGCTCGATCAGAACGGGCGGCGCGCTGTCGCCAGCCTTGCGCGCGTACTTGGCGGACGCCTTGACGCTGCTGCAAACCGTGCTCGAACCTAGCGCGAACGCCACGCCTGCGGAAATGGCGCGCGCCTTGGCGCCCCTCGGCATGGAGCCGCGCCCGGGGCACCGCCCGAAGGCCGACGAGGATGCCGCGCGACTTCGCACGCTCGAACTGCTGGCGGCTGTTGAAGTGCTCGCGGGCGCGCGCGGAAGGACGGGCGCGGTGGCTGAAATTGCCGCGGAGGCCGGCTTGAGCGAGCGAGCCATATGGAGGCGCATCGGCGGCAGCGAATGGACCGGCGGCCGTATGCGGGCGGCGCGTGTGGCGCGCGTCCTGCTGGCTCGCATCCGTCGGGCGCGGCGCGCTACCGCATGGAAGTCGCCGACTTCTCGACAGTGACAGCCCGGCGCGAGGTGACGACATTGGCGCCTATCGCAACCACGAAGACGCCTATGCAATCGCAAGCCACCCATGCCGCGCAAGACCGCAAGCGCGCCACCACGCAACCTCTGCACGCAGTGCAGATCGCCGATGCCCTGCTGACGCTGCGCACCGCCGCGGCCGTGGCGGGCCTGAGCGAGACCTCGATCTACCGCAAGGCGAAGGCCGACCCGACGTTTCCGCGCCTGATCCGCATGGGCCGGCGCTGCACCCGCATCCGCGCTGGCGATCTGACCGCCTGGCTTGCCGCCCAAGCAGGAGCGTGACTCATGAGCACGCTCAACACCCGCGGCGCTGCGGCGCCGGGCCTGGCCGCGCCTGAGCGGGCCACAAATGACAACGCCCGGGGCGAGCCGGGCGCGTCGAGGGGACAAGCTCAAGGACTGAGCCAGCGCGAGTTTACCGCCTGGCCGACTGCGCTGCACCCTGATTTTGTGCTCGCGCTGTCCGGGCTGGCCGGCGCCCTGCTGGCGCTGCTGCTGCGGGCAGGAGGGCGAGCATGATCGACAAACGCCCGGCGACGCCAGCGCGCCCCTACCCGTCATTCCAGCCCTACATCGTCGCGCGCCCCTTGGCGCACGCCTGCGCCGAGTGCAAGAAGCCCGGGCCGCACGCGCTGGCGCTGCTGCATCTGACCTCGCTGCCCGAGCTGGGACAGATGGTTCGCAGCATCTACCCGCTTTGCGCTCGCTGCGCTGCTGCTGCCCGGCGCCGAGGCTGGCCGGCGCTTGCGACGACCTGGTGCGACCTCTCCAACGCTCCCCATGCCATCGTGGGACAACTGCGGATGCCGACCCAAGGAGGCACGCAATGACCGCCGCCCCATGCCAGCCGCACGACCCCATGCGCCCCGTCATCGCGCGCTTGCCCGGCGGCATGCGCGCAGGCGTGGCGAGCTGCGGCCCGATGAGCTGGGCCGACCTGGCTGCACTGCTGACGGCGCACGAGGTCGGCGAGAAAGCGGGCTCTGCCTGGATGCCTGCTGACATCGATCCCGGGCCGCGCAAGGGCGAGCGTGTCCGCGCTGTCACGGCGCTGGTCCTGGACGTGGAGGCCCGACACGAGGACGTGAAGGACGCGACCGGCACCAAGGCCGGGACCCGCGTCACCGGGCCGCTACCGCCGCCGCTGCCCGAGCTGGTGCAGCGGATCGAGCGCGAGGGCTGGGCCGCCATCGTCGCGACATCGCACAGCCACGAGGCGCCCGCGCTGCCATCGGGCACGCTGGGGCCGCGCCTGCGCGTGGTCTTCCCGATCGACCGCACACTGGGGCATCGCGAGGTTCGCGTGCTCGCGCTGGCCGCCGCCGCGCGGCTGGGCCTGGCCGACTGCGCCGACACGTCGACGATGGAGCCGGCGCGGCTGTTCTTCCTGCCCCGCTGCCCGGCTGAGCGCAAGCACCTGGCAGCCCATGCCATCGTCACCGGCGCCCCGCTGCCGGTCGACGAGCTGGTCAACCTGGCGCCCGAGCTGGCGCTGCCCGAAGCTGCGCCTGCCGCCCCGCGCGAGCAGGTGCAGGAGCGCATGCAGGGTGCCAGTGCAGCCGCGCGGGAAACCGCGACGCGCGAGCAGGTGCAGGAGCTGCGCAGCGCGCTGCAGGCGCTGGATGCCGACGACTACTCGACATGGATCGCCTGCGGGCACCGCCTCAAGGGGCTGGGCGACGTGGGCCGCGATCTGTGGCTGACCTGGTCGCAGACTTCGGACAAGTGGCAGCCCGGCGACGCTGCGAGGTGGCAGACCTTCAAGCCCGAGCGCGCGGGATTCGCTGGCGTCTTCGCAGCCGCGCAGGCTGCCGGCTGGGTCAACCCGGCGAGCAGGGCGGCAAAAGCACAGGGTGCCAGCGCTGGCGAGGCGCCAGCCGAGGAGCTGCAGCAGGCCGTCGAGAAGATCGTCGCGCAGGCCGAGGCCGGCGACGTGGGCGCGCCATTCGAGCCCGAGGCCCTGGCCGCGCTGCGCTCGCTGCAGGCGCAAGACTTCGCGGGCTGGGTACGGCTGCGAACGCGACTGAAGCGGGTCGGGGTGGGCGTCACCGAGCTGGATCGGCAGATTCAGCACGGCGACGGCGCACCGCCGGAAGACGACGAGACCGTGGCCGACAAGCTCATAGCGCTCGCGCGTGGGCGCTGCACGTTCGTGCACGACGCCCAGCACGAGCCCTTCGCCATCTTCGAGGCCGGCGGCGCGCGCCAAGTGCACGGGGTGCTTTCCCGCGGGTTCGCCGACTTCTTGAGCCACGCCTACTACACCGAGCATGACCGCGCCCCGACCGAGCAATCCCTGAAGGTGGCGCTGGCCACGCTGCAAGGGCAGGCGCAGTTTGAGGGTGCAGAGCGCGAGGTCTTCGTGCGCATCGCCAAGACAGAAACCGGCTACTGGCTTGATCTGTGCAATGCCGCCTGGCAGTGCGTGCAGATCACCGCGACGGGCTGGGCCGTGGTGTCCGGCGAGGCGGCACCGCTGTTCACGCGCAGCGCATCCATGCGCCCGCTGCCCGTGCCCGAGAGCGGTGGCACGCTGGATGCGCTGTGGCCGCTGGTGAACATCCCCGAGGCCGACCGGCTGATGGTGCTCTCCTGGCTGGTGGAGTGCCTGCGCCCCGACACGCCGCACGTGGTGCTTGAGCTGGTGGGAGAGCAGGGCAGCGCCAAGTCTTCGACGCAGAAGGCGCTGCGGCGGCTGATCGATCCGAATCAAGCCGACCTGCGCGCCGCGCCGAAGTCGGTCGAAGACGTGTGGATTGCGGCGAGGAACGCGCACCTGGTGAGCATGGAGAACCTCTCCCACCTGAACGGCCAGTATCAGGACGCGCTGTGCGTGCTGGCCACCGGCGGCGGCTTCTCGACGCGGACCCTCTACACCAATGCCGAAGAGACCATCCTGGACCTGCGCAAGCCGATCGTGCTCAACGGGATCAGCGTCATCGTCACAGCCCAGGACCTTCTCGACCGCTGCCTGCACGTCGGCCTGCCGACGGTCCAAGCGCGCGAGCTGGCCGGCGACATGGAAGAGCGCTTCGAGGCCGCGCAGCCCAGGTTGCTGGGCGCCCTTCTCGACCTGTTCGCGCAGGTGCTGGCGACCCTGCCGAGTGTGACGATTGCACCCGAGCAGCGGCCCCGCATGGCCGACTTCGCCATGCTCGGCGAAGCCATCCACCGCCTGCACGGTCAGCCTGCGGGGGCTTTCCTGGACCGCCACAACGCCATGCGAGCCGAGGGGGTTCATCGCACCCTTGACGCCTCACCCGTAGGCGCGGCGCTCGTCGCGTACCTGGCCGAAGACCGCGGCGGCTTCGAGGGCACGCTGGCCGAGCTGTTGCGCCGCCTTGAGCGGTACCGGCCGCAAGGTGAGTCCTGGCCGCGCTCGCCCAAGGGTCTAGGGGACGCCCTGCGGCGGCTGGCGCCCGCCCTGCGGCAGATCGGATACGAGTGCAAGGCGACGCCGAAGACCGGCGGGTCGATTAGGTGGCATATCTTTTCCAGACCCTACCCGCCTAGACCAAGTCCTGGAAGTCTTGGAAGTCCTGGCCTGGCACACCCTTTTCCCGAACCCTACCCGCCTAGACCAAGTCCTGGAAGTCCTGGAAGTCCTGGCCGGAGCCCCGCAGGATGGTCGAAGGCAGGACATGCAGGACATGCAGGACATGGTTTAGGCGGGAACGGTGCGGAAAAAGGTATGCCGCATGACGGCACCGACCGCGTGGAGGTGTTCTAGGTGGGCGCCCGCGACCTGCTGGGCGACCTGGCCGTGGCTGGCATCCGCGTCGAGGTCGACGGCGCCCGGCTTCTCGTCGGGCCGGCTGACCGGCTGACCGACCGCCACCGCGACGAGCTGCGCGAGCACAAAGCCGAGGTGCTGGCGCTGCTGACCGAACCGCCCCGACCCTTCCGCCTGGCGCCTGCCGCCGCTGCTGTGGCGCATGCCGACCCCTGGACCGCCGACCAGATCGAGCGCTTCAAGACCCGCGTGCGCCGGCTGCTGGCGCTCGGGTTTACCCGGACGGACGACGCTGAAGACCTGGCCGAGGTGCTGCACCTGCGCGATCTCCACGCCGACCACCGCGTGCTCTGCCTTGAGTGCCAGCACTTGGCGGGAACCTCGGCGACCGGCTGGCGCTGCCGGAATCACCGAGCTGCCCGGGTAGGTCGCGACCTGCCGCACGAGCTGGTGACGATGGCGCAGGACTGCCCGGGGTTCACGACCGCAACAAGGAGCACGACATGAGCATCACGACATTGGTCATGGGCAAGCTGCTGTCCGATCCCGAGCGGCGCACCGCGGCAAACGGGAAGCACTTCACCACGGCGCGGCTGTCAGCCAGCATCGGCGGCGACGAGTCCGTGCTCTGCAGCGTCATCGCCTTCGCCGCGGTGGCCGAGCAGCTGTCAGCGCTCGCCAAGGGTGACACGGTGGCGATCACCGGGCGCTGCACGCCGAAGGCCTGGCTCGGCAAGGACGGCACGCCGAAGGCCGGGCTCGACATCGTGGCCGACGCGCTGTTGTCGGTCTACCACCTGCGGCGCAAGCGGCAGGCGATGGAGCCGCGGGGGGCCGACGAGGAAGACGCGGGGGGGCGGCGATGAGCTGGCAGCCCGGGCAACCCGTGCGCACGCAGGCTGATGAGCGGGCATGGCAAGAGTGGCGGCGCGAGAGCAAGCGCTTGGCGCAACGGGAGCGGCGCGCGAACAATCGACGCATCGACTACTACCCCGACAAGCATGCCGCGGCGGCAATCGATGCGCTCACGCATGGCGCAGCCGGCGGGGACTATTCGAGCGTCATCAATCGCATCATCAGCGAGTGGGCCGAGCGCTGCCACCGGAATAGAGTGCCGCGGAAGTGCTGATGGCGCAGCAGGAACAGCGCGGCGAGCTGCTGGCGGCGCTGGCGAGGGCGACGCCGCAGACTGCGAACCCAGCCGGACGCAACCAATACGAGGTCACGTCCAACACCGCGACGCGACCACCTTCCCCCTACGCCCAGGCCCTCGCCGACACCGGCACGACGAGGCAGCAGGCGCACCGGTACCATGCGCCGATGACCACCGACACCTTGGACGCCTGGCGCTACGCCGACCCCGCGAAGCTGGCCACCACGGACGTGGCGCACGAGCTGCTGCAGGCCACGCTGCGCAGGGGTACCGCGAGCGAAACCGGGGCACAAAACGGGGCACAAAACAGCATCACCGATGCGATGGCCTAGCATTCATGCGGGTTTCCGGGCAGTGTTCGATCCCTGCCGGGGGGGCCACAGCACCCGCCTGCTCGGCGCTGCTGCGCAAGGCACGCGAGAGCATGATCACCGGGATCAGGCCGACGAGGACGATCGCCAGTGAGGGCAGCGCCGCCTCACCCAGGCGCTCGTCGCGCGCGAAGTTGAAGGCGACGACCGCGAGCGTGTCGCTGCCGAAGGGTCGAAGCACCAGCGTGGCCGGCAGCTCCTTCATCGTGTCGACCAGCACCAGCAGCATCGCGGCCAGCGCCGAGCGCCGCAGCAGCGGGGCGTGCAGTCGCAGCAGCACGCGCCACGGGCCGGCGCCGAGCATGCGCGCGGTCTCGTCGACCGAAATCGGGACGCGCGCGTAGCCCGATTCCACCGACTGCATCGCCACCGACGAGAAGCGTGCCAGATAGGCGTACATCAGCCCGAAGATCGTGCCGGTGACGAGCGAGGCCAGCGGCGCCTCGGGCCAGCGCTGCTGCACCCAGCCGACGGGGATCAGGATCCCGACGGCCAGCACCGCGCCGGGCATCGCGTATCCGAGCGCGAGCACCCGCGCAGCCGCGGAAAGCGCGCGTCCCCCGCCGCGGCGCAGGATGAACGAGACCGCCAGCGCCAGCGTGCTCGCCAGCACCGCTGCCAGCAGGCCCAGGCGCAGCGTCGACCAGGACCACTGCGCGAAGCGCGCCAGCGGCAGGCCGAACTCGGCGTTGTGAGCCTCCTGCCACAGCATCCACGCCAGCCATGCCACCGGGAGCACGAATCCCAGCACCACCGGCAGCGCGCACAGCAGCCAGGCCAGCACGGCTGCGCGCCCGCGCAGGCGCAGCGGGCGCGCGTCGGCGCTGTGCATCGCGCCACTGCGGCTGGCCGAGAAACGCAGCCGTCGCTGCGCTGCGCGCTCCATCGCCAGCAGCAGCCCGACCACCAGCAGCAGCGCCGATGCGAGCTGCGCCGCGGCGACACCGTCGTTCATCACCAGCCAGGCCTTGTAGATGCCGGCGCTGAAGGTCGAGAGCCCGAAATACGCGCTCACGCCATAGTCGGCGAGCGTCTCCATCAGCGCCAGTGCGACGCCGGCGGCGATCGCCGGGCGCGCCAGCGGCAGCGCCACCTCGAGGATGCGCCGCCGCGGCCCGGCGCCGAGCAGCCGCGCAGCCTCGAGCAGCTGTACCGCGCGTTCGCCGAGCGCCGTGCGCGCCAGCAGGTAAACGTACGGATAAAGGCAGAGCACGAAGAGCAGCACGGCGCCCCAGAGGCTGCGGATGTCCGGCCAGAGCGCGCCGCGCACGCCCAGCAGCTTGCGCAGCCCCTCCTGCAGCGGGCTGCTGTACTGCAGCGCATCGGTCCAGGCATAGGCGAGCACGTAGGCCGGCATCGCCAGCGGCAGCAGCAGCGCCCACTCGAAGCTGCGCCGCCCCGGGAACTCGAACAGGCTCACCGCCGCGGCGGCGCCTGCACCCACCAGGACCACGCCGACGGCAACCCCGGTGCTCAGCAGCAGGGACTGCAGCGTGTAGTCCGGCAGCACCGTTCGCGCCTGGTGCAGGAGGATCTGCCAGGCGCCGGCATCGGCGACGAACCACGATCCGAGCACGCCCAGCACCGGCAGCGCCAGCGCCAGGCACAGCAGCGTCAGCAACAGACGCATGGTTCCGCGAGGCTCATCATCTGAGCTCGATCAAGGATGAGAACGATCATCATTCAGATCCTGGAATTATCATCGAGCCCATGTTCCTCCAGCTCGAAGGCGTGTCGGTCCGATACACCCGCGGCAAGGGTGGCCGCGCCGCGGTCGAGAACGTCAGCCTGGCGCTGCCGCAGGGCCAGATCGGCGTCCTGATCGGCCCCTCGGGCTGCGGCAAGACGACGCTGCTGCGCGCGGTGGCCGGGCTCGAGCCGATCGAGACCGGGACCATCCGCATGGACGGCGTGGTGCTCAGCGACGCGAAAGCCGGCATCCACCTGAGCCCCGAGGCGCGGCGCATCGGCATGGTGTTCCAGGACTACGCGCTCTTTCCGCACCTGAGCGTGGCCGACAACGTCGGATTCGGGTTGCAGCAGCTCCCGCGCGCCGAGCGTGCGCAGCGTGTTCAGCAGATGCTCGACCTCGTCGGGCTCGGCTACGCGGCCCGCCGCGCACCGCACCAGCTCTCGGGCGGGCAGCAGCAGCGGGTGGCCCTGGCGCGGGCGCTCGCGCCCGAGCCCGGTCTGCTGCTGCTGGACGAACCCTTCTCGAGCCTGGACGTCGACCTGCGCGAGAGGCTCGCGCAGGAGGTGCGCGCGATCCTCAAGGACAGCGGCACAACGGCGCTCTTCGTCACCCACGACCAGCTCGAGGCCTTCGCACTCGGCGACCTCGTCGGCGTGATGCAGGGCGGCCAGCTCGAGCAATGGGACTCGCCCTATCACCTCTACCACCGTCCGGCCAGCCGCTTCGTTGCGCAGTTCATCGGCCACGGCGTGTTCACGCCGGCGCGCATCGAGCGCGTCGGCCCGGCGCCGGTGCTGCACACGCCCTTCGGCGACCTCACCGACATGCATGAGTGCCCGCTGCCCGACGCCTACCCGGGGGGGGAGTGCGACCTGCTGCTGCGCGCGGACGACATCGTGCACGACGACCACGCCCCGGTGAAGGCGCGCATCGAACGCAAGGCCTTCCGCGGCTCGGAGTTCCTCTACACGCTGCGCCTGCCCAGCGGCGAACAGGTGATGGCGCACGTGCCGAGTCACCACAACCACCAGGTCGGCGAGTGGATCGGCATCCGCCCCGACGTCGACCACGTCGTCACCTTCCCGCGCGCGCCGGCCTGAGAGCGGGACCCGCCGCGGATCCGTCGCAAGCCGGCGGTCTGCGCCAAAACACCGCCCTCGGGGGTGAAACTTTCCCGCAGCCGGGCACTCCGACGCAGACGCCGCCCTATACTGGATCGGCCTAAATCCGTCGCTGGCGTGGAGTCGCATCGCAGATGAGTGCCAAACTGAGAGTCGCGGGCCTGCTGCTGGCCGGAGGCGTGGCCGGTGCCCTCACCACCCTGCAGTTGCAGGCGGCGGCACACGGGCCCCTGTCACCGATTCCGGTGGCCGAGTTGCGGCAGCTCGCCAACGTCTTCGAGATCATCAAGACCGACTACGTCGAGCCGGTCGACGAGAAGAAGCTCATCAACGATGCGATCGCTGGCATGGTCTCGGGGCTGGACCCGCACTCGGCCTACTTCGACAAGAAGTCGTACAAGGAATTCCGCGAGAGCATCGGCGGCAAGTTCGTCGGCATCGGCATCGAGATGACGATGGAGGACGGCCTGGTCAAGGTCGTCTCGCCGATCGAGGGCTCGCCGGCGTTCCGGGCCGGGCTCAAGTCCGGCGACCTGATCACGCGCATCGACGACACCGCGGTCAAGGGGCTCACCGTGGACCAGGCCGTCAAGCGCATGCGCGGCGAGGCCAACACCAAGGTGCTGCTGACCGTCTTCCGCAAGAGCGAGAACCGCAGCTTCCCGGTGACCATCATCCGCGAGGAGATCCGCATGCAGAGCGTGCGGGCGAAGATGGTCGAACCCGGCTACGGCTGGGTGCGCGTGAGCCAGTTCCAGGAACGCACGCTGGACGACTTCGTGCGCAAGGTCGGCGAGCTCTACCAGCAGGATCCGAACCTCAAGGGGCTGGTTCTCGACCTGCGCAACGACCCGGGCGGCCTGCTCGACGGGGCGGTCGGGCTCTCGGCGGCCTTCCTGCCGCCGAACGTCACGGTGGTGAGCACCAACGGCCAGGTGCCCGAGTCGCGCGCGACCTTCAAGGCCTCGCCCGAGTACTACCTGCGCCGCGGCGGCAGCGACCCGCTCAAGCGCCTGCCCGCGGCGATCAAGACGGTGCCGCTGGTCGTGCTGGTCAACGAGGGCTCGGCCTCGGCCAGCGAAATCGTCGCCGGCGCGCTGCAGGATCACAAGCGTGCGGTGATCATGGGGGCGCAGACCTTCGGCAAGGGCTCGGTGCAGACCGAGCGGCGCCTGAGCCCGGATACGGCATTGAAGATCACGACGGCGCGCTACTACACGCCCAGCGGCCGCAGCATCCAGGCGACCGGGGTGATCCCGGACGTCTGGCTCGACGAAACCGCCGAGGGCAACGTCTACGCGGCACTGCGCATGCGCGAGGCCGACCTCGACAAGCACCTGCAGGGCAACGACGAGGTCAAGGACCCGGGGCGCGAGAAGGCACGCGAGGAAGCGCTGAAGAAGCTCGAGGAACAGCAGGCCAAGGCCAAGGAGCCGCCCAAGCCGCTGCCGGAGTTCGGCAGCGCCGAGGACTTCCCGCTGCAGCAGGCACTCAACCGCCTGCGCGGCGAGCCGGTGCTGGCCAGCAAGACCGCCAGCGAGCGCAAGGCCGAAGCGGCGAACTGAAGCCGGCGCTGCACGCTGCCCGAACCGCTGCGTGAACGACGACCAGCTCCTGCGCTACTCGCGCCACCTGCTGCTCGAGGACATCGGCGTCGATGGGCAGCAGCGCCTGCTCGACAGCCATGTGCTCGTGATCGGCGCCGGCGGGCTGGGCTCGCCGGTGCTGCTGTACCTGGGCACGGCGGGCGTCGGCCGCATCACGCTGGTCGATGACGACATCGTCGACGCGACGAACCTGCAGCGCCAGATCGCGCACGACCGCTCGCGCATCGGCCTGCCCAAGGTCGATTCGGCCGCGCACGCAGTGCGCGCCCGCAACCCCGATCCGCAGCTTCGGGCCCTGTGCCTTCGGGCCGACGCCGCACTGCTCGACACGCTCGTCGCCGAGGTCGACCTCGTACTCGATTGCTGCGACAACTACGCCACGCGCCAGCTCGTCAACGCCGCCTGCGTGCACCATCGCAAGCCGCTGGTCAGCGGCGCGGCGATCGGCTTCGACGGGCAGCTCGGCGTCTACGACCTGCGCGAGGAAGGCACACCCTGCTACGCCTGCATCTTCCCGTCCGAGGCCCGGATCGAGGAGGTCGCCTGCGCGACGATGGGCGTGTTCGCTCCGCTCGTGGGCATCATCGGTTGCATGCAGGCGGCCGAGGCGCTGAAGCTGCTGGCCGGATGCGGCCAGACGCTTGCCGGCCGGCTGCTGATGCTGGATGCACGCACGATGGAGATCGACACCGTGCGCCTGGTGCGGCGGCCGCAGTGCAGCGTCTGCGGCAGCACCCACGCCGAGACGGCGTCGGTCGCGCGGGCCCGGACCGCATGAACGATCCCCGCCCCACCGGCAAGCTGGCCGCGCGCAACTTCCCGAGCGCGCAGCAGGAGGCGCGCCAGCCGATGCCCCTGGGCCGCTACGACGGCCCGGAGAGCAGCTACCGCCTGGCCTTCACCGACGTCGACTTCCTGCTGCGCGAGGAACTGCGGCCGGTACGCATGCAGCTCGAGCTGCTCAAGCCCGAGATGGTGCAGCAGGAGATGGGGATCGACGCCACCGTCGTGATCTACGGCAGCGCGCGCATCGTCGCGCCCGAGGTCGCGCGCGAGCGTCTGGTGCAGGCGCGCGCCGGCGGTGACGCCGCCGCGATCCGCCGCGCCGAGAACGCGGTCGTGATGAGCCGCTATTACGACGAGGCGCGGCGCTTCGCCGCGATCGTGACGACGCGCTCGCGCCAGCTCGACACGCCCGTCTACGTCGTCACCGGCGGCGGCCCCGGGATCATGGAGGCCGGCAACCGCGGCGCGCACGAGGTCGGCGGGCGCAGCATCGGGCTGAACATCGTGCTGCCGCACGAGCAGGTGCCCAACGCCTACATCACGCCGCAGCTGTGCTTCCAGTTCCACTACTTCGCGCTGCGCAAGATGCACTTCGTGATGCGCAGCATCGCGCTGGTCTGCTTCCCCGGCGGCTTCGGCACGCTCGACGAGCTCTTCGAGACGATGACGCTGGTGCAGACCGGCAAGAGCCGCCGCCGGCCGATCATGCTCTTCGGACGCGACTACTGGCAGTCGCTGATCAACTTCCAGCAGCTCGTCGACACCGGGATGATCGCCGCCGAGGATCTGGGCCTCTTCCACTACGTCGAGACCGCCCAGGAAGCCTGGGACGTGCTCGCTGCGCACTACGGCTTCGACCTGCCGCCGACGCAGACCGGCGAGTTCGCCGACGACACCTGAGGCGGGGGCCGCGATCGTGCGCGCAGTGAGCCTGATCGGTGCGCCGACCGACGTCGGCGCCAGCGCCCGCGGCGCCGGCATGGGGCCCGAGGCCCTGCGCGTGGTCGGGCTGCAGGCCGCGCTGCAGTCGCACGGCGTGGACGTCGTCGACCGCGGCAACCTCGCCGGGCCCGCCAACCCCTGGCAGCCGGCGGTCGACGGCTACCGTCACCTGCCCGAGGTCGCCGCCTGGAACCGCGCCGTGCACGACGCCGTGCTCGCCGAGCTGCGCGGCGCGCGGCTGCCGATCCTGCTGGGCGGCGACCACAGCCTGGCTTTCGGCAGCATCGCCGCGGTCGCGCGGCACTGCCGCGAGACCGGCAGGCGCCTGCGCGTGCTCTGGCTCGATGCGCACGCCGACTTCAACACGCGGGCGATCACCCCGAGCGGCAACCTGCACGGCATGCCGCTGGCCTGCCTGTGCGGGCACGGCCCGCAGGATTTGCTCGCGCTCGCCGACCGTGCCCCGGTGCTCGGCCCCAAGCAGGTGCGGCTGATCGGCGTGCGCAGCGTCGACCCGCTCGAGAAGCGCTTCGTGCACGAGCTCGGGCTCGAGGTCTTCGACATGCGCTACATCGACGAGATGGGCATGCGCCACACGATGGAGCTGGCGCTGGCGACGCTGGACGCGAACACGCACCTGCACCTGAGCTTCGACGTCGACTTCCTCGACCCCGAGATCGCCCCGGGTGTCGCGACCACCGTGCCCGGCGGCCCGACCTACCGCGAGGCGCAGCTGTGCATGGAGATGATTGCCGACAGCGGCCGGCTGGGCAGCCTGGACATCGTCGAGCTCAACCCGGCGCTGGACCTGCGCAACAAGACTGCGATGCTGGCCGTCGACCTGGTCGAGAGCCTGTTCGGCAAGAGCACGCTGATGCGCGCGTCCTCGTAAGATGCGGGGCGCGCGATGATGCGCGCGCCACCGCCATGAACGCCGTCCACGACCACGTCATCGTCGGCGCCGGCATTGCCGGCGCGTCGCTGGCCTTCGCCCTTGCGCCGCACTCGTCGGTGCTCGTGCTCGAGGCCGAGGAACAGGCCGGCATGCACAGCACCGGGCGCAGCGCCGCGATGTTCATGGAGAGCTACGGGCCGGCGCAGGCGCGCGCGCTTACCCGTGCCAGCCGCGGGTTCCTGGTCTCGCCGCCCGAGGGCTTCACGACGCTGCCGCTGGTGCACCCGCGCGGTGCGCTCTACGCCGCCTGGCAGGGCCAGGAAGCCCGGCTCGAGAAGCTGCTTGCCGAGCTGCAGGCCACCGGCGTCGCGGTGCAGCGCCTGGACGCGGCGGCGACGTTCGCGCTCGTCCCGGTGCTTCGTCGAGAAGGTCTGGTCGGCGCCGTCTGGGAGCCGCAGGCGATGGACGTCGACGTCGACGCGCTGCACCAGGGTTTCCTGCGCGGCGCCCGGCGTGCCGGCGCCACCCACTGGCTCGGTGCCCGCCTGGCGAGCGCCGAGCGGATCGACCCGGGCTGGCGCTTGCGCCTCGAGGACGGGCGCGAGCTGCAGGCGCGGGTGATCGTCGACGCCGCCGGCGCCTGGGCCGACGAGGTCGCCCGGCGCTGCGGCGTTGCGCCGCTGTCGATCCAGCCCAAGCGCCGCAGCGCGCTGGCCTTCGACGCACCCGATGGTGTCGACGCACGCGGCTGGCCCACGGTCTCGGGGATCGGCGACGACTGGTACGTCAAGCCCGACGCCGGGCAGCTCATCGGCTCGCCGGCCAACGCCGACCCGGTGCCGCCGCACGACGTGCAGCCCGAGGAGCTGGACATCGCGCTTGCGATCGACGCGATCCAGCGCGACACGACGCTGTCGATCCGCCGTCCGCGCCGGACCTGGGCGGGCTTGCGCAGCTTCACGCCGGACGACGAAATGGCGATCGGCTTCGATGCGCGTGAGCGCAGCTTCTTCTGGCTCGCCGGCCAGGGAGGATGGGGCATCCAGAGCTCGGCGGCGACGTCCCGCCTCGCCGCCAGCCTGCTGCTCGGGCAGCCGCTGCCCGAGGATCTGCGCGCCCAGGGTGTCGATCCGGCGCGGATGGATCCGGCGCGCTTCGCGCGGCGCTGAGCGCAGGCGCGCGAGCCTTCAGGCCTGCATCCAGTACTGCAGCCGTCGCCAGCGCCGCCAGCCGCGCCACAGGGCCCTGCTCCAGCGCAGGGCACGCCGCGGGCGCACCAGCAGCAGGCCGACGGCGATGGCCAGCGGCACTTCCGGCCGGGCGCGCAGCCATTGCCAGGCCTCCTGCACCCGCCCGGCGAGCACGAGCGGCGGTTCGAGCGGCTGCAGCTGCAGCGCCAGTTCCTCGCGCAGCGCCGCGCTGCGTGCAAGCAGCGCCTGCTGGCGCAGCAACACCGCCTGCCGCCGAGACAGCTTCTCGGCCGGGCTGGGCAGGTTCACGACACCGATCCGGGGTCGCGCTCGCGACGCGCGCCGATGCGCTCCCGGTCACGCCGCAGCTCGGCCAGGCTGAGAGCGAAGGGGCCCTCGTCGCTGCTGCTCAGCGATCGCGTCGCGCCTTTCAGCAGCCGGTAGGCCAGCACGCCGAAGAGCAGCGTGAGCACGCCCAGCGCCGGCAGCCGGTACGCCTCCTGCAACATCAAGAGCAGGAAGCCGATCGCCAGCAGCAAGGCCAGCCCGAGCACGAGCAGTCCGATCGCGGCACGCAGCAGCGCATCGAAGATGCGCTGCTTCTCCTGCTCGAGCTCGGTGCCCAGCAGCGCCAGGCGGACCTGCGCCGTGTCCAGCGCCGTGTCGGCCAGCCGGCGCACCGATCGCAGCAGGCCGCGGCCCGCGGCAGGCTCGGTCATCGGGACGATGAAGGCTTAGCGGCGGCCGATCAGCAGGCCGACGATCAGCCCGACGCCGGCGCCCATCGCCACCGCGCTCCACGGGCGCTGGTGGACGAAATCGTCGGCCGCGTGCCCGGCGGCGCGGGCCTTGTCGGTGGCGCTGGCCTGCAGATCCATCAGCCGCACACGGGCGTCGCTCATGCGCTGCTGCAGACGCGCGCGCAGGCTGGCCACGCCCTCGCTGGCGTCATCGGCCGTGGCCTTGAGCAGTTCCTCGGCATCGGCGACAACCTGGCGGAGTTCGCCGACGAGCTTTTCCTTCTGGGCAACAGTCAGTTCGATCATGGTGTTCCTCTCTGCTTGATTCCCCGCACACCGCTACCATCGCGGGCAGGTTTGATCCAATTATCCCTGCTTGCCGCCGGCGCTGCCCGGCACGGAGGCTGGCCGCATGAACACCCGCCTCGTCTACAGCACCGAGCATGGCCGGATCTGCCCGGGCTGCGGCCAGCCCGTCGCCGCATGCGCCTGCCGCAAGTCGGCGGCGAGCCCGCCGGCCGGCAGCGGCGTCGTACGCGTGAGCCGCGAGCGCTCGGGCCGCGGCGGCAAGACCGTCACCGTCGTGCGCGGGCTGGCGCTGCCCGAGGCCGAGCTGCAGGCGCTGGGCAAGCGGCTGCGCAGTGCCTGCGGCAGCGGTGGCACGGTCAAGGACGGCACGCTCGAGATCCAGGGCGACCACCGCGAGCGCGTCCTCGCGCTGCTGCAGCAGTCGGGGCACAAGGCCAAGGCCGCCGGCGGCTGAAGCCGGCCCGCGGTGCTCAGCCGCGGCGCGTGCGCGAGGGCTCGGCCGCACTGGCGGGCAGCGGCAGCTGCCCTTGCGCCTTGAGCTCACGCAGCACGATGCGCGAGCGCACATGCGTGATCCCGGGCAGGCGCAGCAGCGTGCCGTGCAGGAAGCGCTCGAAGCACTTGATGTCGGCGACCATCACCGTCATCACGTAGTCGCTCTCGCCGGTCGTGCTCAGGCACTGCACGATCTCGGGGATCGCGGCGATCTGGTCCTCGAAGCTGCGCACCTGGTCCTCGTGGTGGCGCGCGAGGTTGGCCTCGACGATCACCCGCAGCCCCAGGCCCACGCGCTCGGGGTCGACGCGCGCGGTGTAGCCCTGGATCACGCCGCGCTCCTCCATCGCCTTGATCCGCTTCCAGCAGGGGCTGGGCGAGAGCCCCACCGCGTCGGACAGCTCCTGCACCGTCTGGCTCGAATCGCGCATCAGCTCGCGCAGCAGGCTGCAGCTGTAGGGGTCGAGTTCGTCTTGCGCGCTCATCGCCGGAACCGAGAAGGTTTTGCTCGGACTTTAGCGCCAGCAGGGGTAAATGAGCAGGTTTTGCTCGTTCGGACGGTCTACGCTGCAGCGCTCACGAACGCCTTTGCGCCCGCCACCCGAAGGAGAGAGGCACGCCATGTCCGATCGACCGCTCGTGCGTCCCGACTACCAGCTCAGCGACAGCCTCTGGGCCGAGCAGGGTTCCATCTTCATCACCGGCACGCAGGCGCTGCTGCGCGTGCTGCTGATGCAGCGCCGCGCCGACGAGGCCGCGGGCCTGGCGACGCAGGGCTTCCTCTCCGGCTACCGCGGCTCGCCGCTGGGAGCCGTCGACCAGCAGGTGTGGAAGGCCGGCGAGCGCTTCACCCGGGCCGGGATCCGCTTCCTGCCCGCGGTCAACGAGGAACTCGCGGCGACCGCGGTGCTCGGCACCCAGCGCGTCGAGGGCGACCCCGAGCGCCGCTGCGACGGCGTGTTCGCGATGTGGTACGGCAAGGGCCCGGGGGTCGATCGCGCCGCCGACGCGCTGCACCATGGCAATGCCTACGGCAGCTCGCCGCACGGCGGCGTGGTCGCCGTCGCCGGCGACGACCACGGCTGCGTCTCGAGCTCGATGCCGCACCAGAGCGACGCGGTCTTCGCCGCCTGGGGAATGCCGGTGCTGGCGCCGGCCGACGTCTCGGACCTGATCGAGTTCGGGCTCTACGGCTACGCGCTCAGCCGCTACAGCGGCACCTGGGTCGGGCTCGCGGCGCCCTCGGAAGTCGTCGAGAGCAGCGCGACCGTGGACCTGAACCTGATCCTCGCGCGCCGTGCCGCCTGGGCCGATGCGGCGACGGTCGACGCCGCGACCGGCTACCGGCCGCCCGAGGGCGGGCTGCACCACCGGGCGCCCGACCTGCCGTCGCTGGGCATCGAGACGCGGCTGGCCGCCAAGCGCGAGGCGGTGGCCGCGTTCTCGCGCATCAACACGATCGACCGCGACGTCATCGCGAGCCCCGGCGCGCGCGTGGGCATCCTCACCGCCGGCAAGGCGCATCATGACCTGATGGAGGTGCTGCGGCGCCTGGCGATCACGCCCGCGGAACTGCAGGCCGCCGGCGTGCGCGTGCGCAAGCTCGGGCTCGTCTGGCCGATCGAGTCCGAATCGCTGCACGAATTCGCCGACGGGCTGCAGGAGATCCTCGTCGTCGAGGAGAAGGCGGGCCTCGTCGAGGCGCAGCTGCGCGCGCTCTTCTACAACGAGGCGACGCGCCCGCGCATCGTCGGCAAGCACGACGCCGAGGGCCGGCCGCTGGTCAGCGCGATCGGCGAGCTGCGGCCCTCGCGGCTGATCGAGATCGTCGCCGACTGGCTCGCGCGGCACGACCCGGCGCTCGATCGCCACGAGCATGTGCGCGACTTCACCGTCCCCGAGCTGCTCTCCAACATCGCCGACACCGTGCGGCGCCAGCCCTATTTCTGCGCCGGCTGCCCGCACAACACGAGCACCGTCGTGCCCGAGGGCTCGCAGGCGCACGCCGGCATCGGCTGCCACGTGATGGCGACCTGGATGGACCGCAACACCACCGGCTTGATCCAGATGGGCGGCGAAGGCGTCGACTGGGTCTCCCAGGCGATGTTCTCGAAGACGCCGCACATCTTCCAGAACCTCGGCGACGGCACCTACTTCCACAGCGGCTATCTGGCGATCCGCCAGGCGGTCGCGGCCAAGGCGACGATCACCTACAAGATCCTCTACAACGACGCCGTCGCGATGACCGGCGGCCAGCCGGTGGACGGCGGCACCAGCGTCGATGCGATCGCGCGCCAGGTCGAGAGCGAGGGCGTGAAGACGATCGTCGTGCTCAGCGACGACATCGGCAAGTACGCGGCGATCAAGGGGCGCTTTCCTGCCGGCACCGAGTTCCACGATCGGCACGCGCTCGACGAGGTGCAGCGCCGGCTGCGCGCCACACCCGGCGTCACGGTGCTGATCTACGAGCAGACCTGCGCCGCGGAGAAGCGCCGCCGCCGCAAGAAGGGCGAGATGGCCGATCCGCCCAAGCGCGTGTTCATCAACGAGGCCGTCTGCGACGGCTGCGGCGACTGCGGCGTGCAGAGCAACTGCGTCGCGGTGCTGCCGCACGAGACGCCGCTCGGCCGCAAGCGCCGCATCGACCAGAGCGCGTGCAACAAGGACTACCGCTGCATCGACGGCTTCTGCCCGAGCTTCGTCACCGTCACCGGCGCCCAGCCGCGCAAGCACTCGGGCATCCTCGACACGCAGCGCGACGCCTTCCTGCAACGCGTGCAGGCGCTGCCGCTGCCCGACCTGGACGAAGGGCCCGGCCCCTACGACCTGCTCGTCACCGGCGTCGGCGGCACCGGCGTCGTCACCGTCGGCGCGCTGATCACGATGGCCGCACACCTCGAGGGCCTGCACGCCAGCGTGCTCGACTTCATGGGCTTCGCGCAGAAGGGCGGCGCCGTGCTCTCCTTCGTGCGCGTCGCGCGCGAGCGCGAGATGCTCAACCAGGTGCGCATCGACGCGCAGCAGTGCGACGCGGTGCTCGCCTGCGACCTCGTCGTCGCCGCCGCCCCCGAGGCGCTGCAGACGATGAGCCGCGGGCGCACGCGCGTGCTCGCCAACAGCCACCCGACGCCGGTGGCCGAGAGCGTGCGCAACCCCGATGCCGAGCTGCACATGCCGGCGCTGCTGGCCAAGCTGCAGTTCGCGGTCGGGCGCGAGCGCGTGCAGACCTTCGACGCGCAGGCGCTGGCGCTGGACTTCCTCGGCGACACGATCACCGCGAACATCGTGGCGCTCGGCTACGCCTGGCAGCGCGGGCTCGTCCCGGTGGGCCTGGCGGCGCTGCGGCGCGCGATCGAGCTCAACGGCGTGGCGGTCGCGACCAACCAGCTCGCGTTCTCGCTCGGCCGCCTGGCCGCCGCGCAGCCGCAGGCGCTGGCCGCGCTGCGCGAGCCCGGCGCGGTGCCGGACGAAGAGGCCGAGGAGGACCTGGCCACGCTGCTCGCGCGCGCCGATGCGCACCTGAGCGCCTGGCAGAACCGCGCCTGGGCCGCGCGCTACGCGCGCACGATGCAGCGCGTGCAGGAGCGCGAGCGCGCGCTCGTCGGCGACGCGGAGCTGCCGCTGAGCAAGGCGGTCGCCCGCAGCCTGCTCAAGCTGATGAGCTACAAGGACGAGTACGAGGTCGCGCGGCTGTACACCGACGGCAGCTTCGCGCGTGCGCTGAACGACCAGTTCGAGGGCCGGCTCGAGCTGCGCTTCCACATGGCGCCGCCGCTGCTGGCGCGCCCGCGCAACGGCCAGCCGCCGCGCAAGATGAGCTTCGGCCCCTGGCTGATGCCGATGCTGAAGATCCTCGCGCGCGGCAAGGTGCTGCGCGGCAGCGTCCTCGATCCCTTCGGCCACACCGGGGAACGGCGGCTCGAACGCCAGCTGATCGGCGACTTCGAGGCCCGCATCGACGAGCTGCTGCAGGGCCTGACGATCGAGCGCCTGGGGCTGGCCAAGGCGATCGCCGAGGTGCCGCAGATGGTGCGCGGCTACGGCCACGTCAAGCTCGCGAACCTGGCGCTCGCGCGAGCGCGCGAGGCCGAGCTGCTGCACCGCTGGGATCCCGCGCGCCATCCGCGTCCGGCGCCGACGGTGCGCAAGGTGCGCGCCGAAGAGAAGGCGGTGATGACGGGCTGAGTCTGTCCGCGGGCTTCAGTCGATCTCGACCGTCTGGCCCGGCGCGGGCGCCTGCGCCGGCCAGCCCAGTTCCTCGCGCACCGTCTGCGCGAAGCCCTGCGCGGTCTGCGCCTCCCCGTGCACGACGAAGCAGTGTCCCGGCGGGCGCTCGAAACCGCGCAGCCAGTGCAGCAGGTCGTCGCGGTCGGCGTGCGCCGAGAGGCCGCCGATGGTGTGGATGCGGGCGCGCACGCGGATGTCCTCGCCGAAGAGGCGCACGCGCTTGACGCCGTCGACCAGCCGCCGGCCGAGCGTGCCCTCGGCCTGGAAGCCGATGATCACGATCGCGCACTCGGGCCGCCCGAGGTGATGGCGCAGGTGGTGCTGGATGCGCCCCGCATCGCACATGCCGCTGGCCGCGACGATGATCGCGCCGGCCTTGACGCGGTTGAGCGCGACCGATTCGTCCACCGTCCGCGTGAAGGTCAGCTTCAGGCCGTCGGCCGTCGGCCGGCCCGGTGCGAGGTAGGCGCGCGACTCGTCGTCGAGCACCTCCGGGTGGTGCGCGGTGATCTCGGTCACCTTGCCGGCCATCGGCGAGTCGACGAAGACCTGCAGCGGCGGCAATCGGCCCTGCCGGCGCAGGCGCACGAGCAGCATCAGCAGCTCCTGCGTGCGGCCGAGCGCGAAGGCGGGGATGATGATGTTGCCCTGGCGCCGGCGCAGCGTCTCCTCGATGACTTCGACGAGCTCGTCGATGGTCGCGTCCAGGCGCCGGTGCAGCCGGTTGCCGTAGGTCGATTCGACCAGCAGCACGTCGGCCTCGGCGATCGGCGTCGGGTCGCGCACCACCGGGCGCCCGGGGGGGCCAAGGTCGCCCGAGAACACCAGCTTGCGCGTGCGCCCGCGCTCGCTGAGCCAGACTTCGATGATCGCCGAGCCAACGATGTGCCCGGCGTCGCGGAAGACGCAGCGCACGGCCTCGTGCGGACGCAGCTCGGTGTCGTAGGCGATGCCGCGCACCTGTTCGACGCAGGCCTCGGCCTGCGCGACCGTGTAGAGCAGCGGCGCCGGCGCCTGGCCGCTGCGTCTGCGCCTGGCCTGCTCGCGCTGCGCGCGCGTCCAGGTCACCTCCTGGATGTGCGCGCTGTCGGCAAGCATCACCGGCAGCAGGTCGGCGGTGGTGCGCGTCGTGTGGATCGGCCCGCGAAAACCCAGCGCCGCGAGCCGCGGCAGCAGGCCGCTGTGGTCGATGTGCGCGTGCGTCAGCAGCACGAAGTCGATCTCGCGCGGATCGAAGGGCCAGGCCTGCAGGTTGCGCGCGTGCGCGTCCTTGCCACCCTGGAACATGCCGCAATCGACGAGGAAGCGCAGCCCCTCGCTCTCGACGAGCACGCATGAACCCGTGACCTCCTGCGCGGCACCGACGAAGGTCAATCGCATCGTGGTTCTCCCCGGTGGGCTTCCTGACTCAACGCAGCATAAGGGCACAGCCGCGGGAACAGGAAGGCCACGCTCGGCAGCGGCGCCGCCGCAGGCGCAAGCCGCAGCCGGCTTTCGCGCACCGTCAATGGAACCAGATCTGCCACAGGCCGACGATCACATGGCCCCAGATCAGGATGTTGAGCGCCAGCAGCGTGAACACGCGCGAGACGTTCCACAGCGTCTTCGCGCGCTGGCCGTGGTCGTAGGAGCCGGTGGCCAGGTGCAGCACCAGGAACAGCACCGAGGGCACGAAGGTGCCGACGATCAGGGTCCCCATGACCCAGTAGAAGATCTTCATCGGCAAGCGCGGCGGCTAGCGGTAGAAGACCTCGACCCGGCCCTTGAGCGTCAGCAGCAGCGGGCGCCCGCGGCGATCGACGGTCTTGCCCGCGGCGACCTTGATCCAGCCCTCGCTGATGCAGTACTCCTCGACATCGCGGCGCTCGCGGCCGTTGAAGCGGATGCCGATCTCGTGCTCGAGCGCGGCAGCGTCGTGGTATGGGCTTGCGGGATCGACCGCGAGGCGGTCCGGCAGGGGCGGCAGGCTGGGCGGTGTCGTCTCCATGGCGCGATTGTGGCGGCGCTTGGCGCCAGCCTCGGCTTGCGGCCGCCGCCGGGATGGCCAAGCCCGGCAATCCTCGGCAAACTGAAGTCCAAACGAAGGGCCGGCGCAGGCCTGGGGGCACGCCCATGTCCATGCCCCTTGCGCCGGTGGCCTCTTGCGCCGCCGCAGTGTGCACTTCGCTAGGATCGGCGCAGCGGCCCGCTGCGCACGCGCCCGCCACGCCGGTGCCGTGACGCTGCCGGATGCGGCGCTCGCCCAGGCGCCCGAGCGCGCAAGCCATGTCGAATCCCGCGCCCCAGTCCACGACACCCGGCAACGCAGCGCGCCCGGCCTCCGCCACCCTGCGCGCAGCCACAGGGCGCAGCGCGGGTGCCGCCAGCGTTTCGCCGCAGACGCTCTTCTTCCCCGCCGCAGCGCTGCACGCGGCGCTGCTGCTGCCCTGGTCGGTGCTCGCGATGCTGCACCTGCTGCCGGCGCCCGCGCTGCTGGCGAGCCCGCTCGGGCATGCGCACGAGATGCTGCTGGGCTTCGCCCTGGGTGTCGTCGCCGGCTACCAGCTCCCGCCGCTGCCGCGTGCACGCGCGCGGCTGCTCTTTGGCCTGTGGCTCGCGGCGCGGCTCGTCTTCATCGCCATTCCCGGCGGCCTGCTGCTGGCGCTGGCGCTCGAGGCGGTGTTCGCCGTCGCGCTCGCGCTGCACATGACGCCGCGGCTCTTCCGTGCGGCCAAGAAGCTGCGCAACCAGGTGCTGCCGACCGTGCTCGCCGCGCTGTGCGTTGCCGCGGTGGTCTTCGACGCCGCGATGCTCGCGCTCACCGGCACGGCGTGGTCGGCGGTCGCCAGCGCGATCGTGCTGCTGCTCGCGGCGCTGATGACCTTCATGGGCGGGCGCCTGGTGGCGGCCGAGGCCGCCGGCCAGCTCTACAAGCAGGGCGAGGTGCTGTCGCCGCGCGTGCAGCCCCGGATCGAGGCCGCGGTGCTGCTGCTGCTGGCGGCAGCCCTGGTCTTCGCGGTGCTGCCGCAGCAGGACCTGCCGCTGCGCGCCTCCTGCCTGCTTGCCGGGGTGCTCAGCCTGGTGCGGATGCTGCGCTGGCGGCTGTGGGCCTGCCATGGCCGGCCGGACCTGATGGCGCTGGCCAGCGGCTACGCCTGGCTCGCGCTGGGCCTGCTGGGCATGGGCCTGACGCCGCCGGGCGCCGCGCGCGCGGCCGCGCTGCACCTGGTCACGATCGGCGCGCTCGGCACACTGACGCTCAACGTGATGCTCAACACCATGCTGCTCAAGGCCAAGCAGGTGCGCGAGGAGCAGCGCATCCCGCTGCTGGCCACCGGGCTGGTTGCGGTGGCCGCGGTGCTGCGCGCCGCGTCGGCCTGCGCCGGTGCCGATTCCGCGCCCTGGCTGGTGCTGGCCGCAGCGTGCTGGAGCATCGCGTTCGCGGCAGCCTTCGTCCTGATTCGACGCTGCCAGCGAATCATCGCGACGCGGGCACGAGAAGCGAGCGCGAAGACGCAGGCGGGCGCAGCACGATAGAGTGAGTGCTGCCGCGTGAACGCAAGGATGCTGGACGTGAAGACGGGGAATCGGCCGTGAGCGGATGCGCTGCGGCGCAATGGGCGCGAGTGACGGCCGCTGCGCCCTGGCCACAGACCAGGCACAAGAAGAAGCACGAGGAGACGAGGATGTCCAGACCACGCCGCGCGACCAGCGCCGATGCTTGAGCGCGCCGCCCGCCTCGTCACGCGAGGCTTCGAGATCCTGATCGTCGTCTGCCTGGCGGTGATGGGCGTGCTGGTGTTCGGCAACGTCGTGCTGCGCTACGCCTTCAACTCGGGCATCGCGATCTCCGAGGAGCTCTCGCGCCTGCTGTTCGTCTGGCTGATCTTCCTCGGCGCGGTGCTGGCCTCGGCCAGGCGCATCCACATCGGCTTCGACTCGCTGCAGCGCGCCGTCTCCCCGCGCGCGCGCAAGGCACTCAAGCTCTTCACCGGCGCGCTGATCCTCGCGGGCTGCGCGATCTTCGTCGTCGGCGGCTGGCAGCAGGTGCAGGTCAACCTGGCCAACAGCTACCCGGTGATGGGCATCTCCTACGCCTGGCTTTACGCCGTGGGCGTCGTCTTCGGCGTCGCGCTCGTCTTCCCGGTGTGCAACAACCTGCTGCGCGCCTGGCGCGGCGACGACGAACCGCTCGTCGAGGACCTCGCCGGCCGCATCGAGACGCTGACCGAGCGCATCGAGGCCGACGCGGCCGCCAGACCCAGACCTCCGGACGACGCGCGATGACCGCGCTCGTCTTTCTCGCGACGCTGCTCGTGCTGATCGCGATCGGGCTGCCGATCGCCTTCGCGCTGATGTTCGCCGGCGTGGCGCTGATGCTGCTCACCGACCAGTTCGACGCGCAGATCGTCGTGCAGAACGCGATCGCCGGCGCCGACAACTTCGTGCTGATGGCGGTGCCCTTCTTCATCCTCGCGGGCGAGTTCATGAACGCCGGCGGCCTGTCCAAGCGCATCGTCGAGATGGCCGGCGCCTTCGTCGGTCACCTGCGCGGCGGCCTGGGCTACGTCGCGATCTTCGCCGGCATCCTGCTGGCGAGCCTCTCGGGCTCGGCGGTCGCCGACACCGCGGCGCTGGCCGCGATCCTCGTGCCGATGATGCGCCAGGCCGGCTACGAACCGACGCGCGCCTGCGGACTGATGGCCGCGGGCGGCATCATCGCGCCGGTGATCCCGCCGTCGATCGGCTTCCTGATCTTCGGCGTCGTCGCCAACCTCTCGATCACGCGGCTGTTCCTGGCCGGCATCGTGCCGGGGATCATGATGGGCCTGGTGCTCGTCGTCTCCTGGTGGTTCGTCGCGCGCCGCCAGCAGGTGGCCGTCTCGGCGCGCGTGCCCTGGGGGCGGCGGCTGCGCATCCTCGGCCGCGGCGGCTGGGCGCTGATGCTGCCGGTGATCATCGTCGGCGGCCTGCGCTCGGGCATCTTCACGCCGACCGAATCGGCGGTGGTCGCCGCCGCCTACGCGCTCTTCGTCGGCCTCGTCGTCTACCGCGAGCTCGACGCCGCGAAGATCTACGAGTGCCTGCTCTCCACCGCGCGCACGACCTCGGTCGTGCTCGTGCTCGCGGCACTGGCGATGGTCGCGGCCTACATGATCACGATCACCGACATCTCCGGCCAGGTCGGCACCTGGCTGCAGTCGCTGTCGCAGCATCCGCTCGTGCTGATGGCCGCGATGATGCTCGTCGTCTTCTTCGCCGGCATGGTGCTGGACTTCATCCCCATCGTGCTCATCTTCACGCCGGTCTTCATGCCGATCGTGAAAGCCGCCGACATCGACCCGGTCTATTTCGGCGTCGTCTTCATCATGAACTGCTCGATCGGCATGATCACGCCACCGGTGGGCGTGGTGCTCAACGTCATCGGCTCGATCGGCAAGATCTCGATGGCCGAGGCCACGCGCGGCATCCTGCCCTTCCTGGGTGCGCTGATGGCGCTGCTGGTGCTGCTCATCCTGTTCCCGGCACTGGTGACGGTGCCGGCCCAATGGTGGCGCTGAACCACCTGTTCCAAGCCCGTCAAGGAGACACACCCCATGAGACTGCGCAAGACCTTCACGATCGGCCTGCTGGCCACGGCGCTGAGCTGTCCGGCCTTTGCCGTCATCACCGGAAAGTTCGCGGTCACGCTGCCCGAGAAGTCGCACCAGGGCCAGGGCGTGGCCAAGTTCGTCGAGCTGGTGAAGGCCAAGAGCGGCGGCGAGATCGACATCAAGCCCTTCTACGGCGGCGCGCTCGGCGACGACGTCAAGGTCACCGCAGCGCTGCAGGGCGGCACGGTCGAGTTCACGGTGCCGCAGACGACCACGCTCACCGGCATGGTCAAGGCCTACGAGATCCTGGACTTCCCCTTCCTCTTCAAGAACAGCGAGCAGGCCGAGAAGGTGCTGGACGGCCCCACCGGCCAGAAGCTGATGGACCTGCTGCCCGCGCACGGGCTTGTCGGTCTTGCGTACTGGGAAAACGGCTTCTTCAACGCGACCAACAGCAAGCACCCGATCGCCAAGGTCGAGGACTTCAAGGGCCTGAAGTTCCGCTCGATCCAGGCCAAGATCACGCAGGAGACGATCAAGGCGCTGGGCGCCAACCCGGTGCCGCTGGCGGTGCCCGAGCTCTACACCGCGCTCGAGACGCACACCATCGACGGCCAGGGCACGCCCAACGCGGTGATCGCCGCGCTCAAGCTCTACGAGGTGCAGAAGTACCTCTCGATCACGCGCCACAGCTACGGCGCCTTCATCCCGCTGGTGTCGAAGAAGTTCTGGGACAAGCTGAGCCCCGCGCAGCAGCAGCTGCTCAAGGACGCCGCGGTGCAGGCGCGCAGCTACCAGCGCCAGGTCGCGCGCGACCAGGCCGAGGGCGCACGCAAGATGATGGCCGGCAAGGGCCTGCAGGTGAACGAGGTCAGCGACGCCGAGCACGCGCGCATGCGCCAGGCGGTGCAGCCCGTGTGGGACATGTTCACGCCGAGCGTGGGCGCCGAGCTGGTGAAGGAAGTGCAGGCGCAGCTGAACTGAAGCCGCGCATCGAAGAAACGAAGGGGCGCCGATGGCGCCCCTTTTCACTTGTCAGCACCGCTCGCGCGTTACTCCTTCCAGGAGTCGAGGTAGCCCGGCACCTTGACGCCCTGCGCCGCGGCGTCGAGCTCCAGCGGGTAGCGCGAGTCGATCATCACCGCGACTTCGTCGGTGTAGCGGCGCTCGCCCTTGTTGTTGGCGGCCGCCGCGGCGAAGGCCTTGGGGTGCGGGCCGTGGTGGAAGCCCGAGGGGTGCAGCGTGAACATCCCCGGCTTGATGTTGTCGCGGCTGAAGAAGCTGCCCTGGTGGTAGAAGATCGACTCGTCGAACTCGTCGTTGTTGTGGAAGAACGGCACCTTGAGCGCGCCCGGGTCGCTCTCGATGGGCCGCGGCGCGAAGGTGCACACGATGATGGTGTTCGAGAGGAAGGTCGCGTGCACCGTCGGCGGCAGGTGGTAGCGATCCGAGAGCAGCTCGCGGATGTCGCGCCAGTTCAGCTTCACCGGCACGCAGTCACCGTGCCAGCCGACGGCGTCCAGGAAGTTGTAGGGGAAGGTGATCGTCGTCACCTGCTGGCGCCGCTTGGCGCGCACGCGCGTCTCGAACTCGCCCTGCTGCGCCTTGAAGGGTTCGTCGATCTTCGGCGTGTCGAGAACCGCGAGGTCGAACTGCGCATGCCGCCCGGTGATGCCGCGCTCGGGCAGCATGAAGAGATCCTCGGTGGCCTCGATCGTCAGCACCTCGTTGCGCACCTGGGTCTCGATGCGCCAGGTGGTGCCGCGCGGGATGTTGATGTAGTCGCCCTCGCGGTAGGTCATGTGGCCGTAATCGCAGAAGAACGAGCCCTCGCCGCGGTGGAAGAAGAGGATCATGTCGCCGTCGCCGTTGCGCGCGAGCTCGGGCATCGAACGCTCGAACTTCCAGAAGCAGACCTGCGTCTGCCCGTTGTGCATGAAGCGCTGCGCCTTCCACGGGCAGGGGTCGCTGTCGGCGAGGCGGTTGAGGTCCAGCAGCGTCAGCTCGAGCGGCCCTTCCCACTTCGTCCAGCCGGTGGGCTTGTGCTTGTGCAGGATGTGGCTGGCCGGCCCGAAGAAGCCGTTGCGCCCATGCTCGCGCTCGTAGAGGCCATCGGGAATGTCGCAATGAGCCTGGCGCGTATAGACGCCTTCGGCCTTCGGAAAGGTGATCGGGTTCTTCATGGCTACCTCGAGGACGGAGGCGCTGCCGGACATCGCTCCGGACCGCCTCGTGCCGGCATCGAAACGCGCGCCGGCTCACGCGCCGAACGATTCTCACTCAGGCATCCACCCGGGCGTGCAACGCGATGCGTTGCAAGGGTCTTTGGCTGCAGCCGGCCAGGCCGGCATCGCTGCGCTCGAAGACAATCGATGCCGACCCACGAGCAGGCCAGCGCATGAACGATCCGACCCGCGCGATCAACAACCCGACAGCGGCAGCCGCCGATGAGGCCTACGCCGGCCAGCCACTGACGCAGGCGGGTTTCGACGCAGCGTTGGCCGAGATCTCGGGCTGGCCGGGTTACGCGCTCACGCCGCTCCTGAGCCTGGATGCGCTGGCTGCAAGACTCGGCCTTGGTGCGGTCCACGTCAAGGACGAAGGCCAGCGCTTCGGGCTCAAGAGCTTCAAGGCGCTGGGAGGCGCCTATGCGGTGGCGGAGCTGCTTCGCCGGTATCTGGCGTCGACCGGCGGCAAGACGCCGGTCTCGTCACGCGAGCTCCTGTCAGGGGCGTTCGCGCGAGCGTTGCGCGCGGTCACCGTCACCTGCGCCACCGACGGCAACCACGGGCGCTCGGTCGCCTGGGGCGCGCAGCTCTTCGGCTGCCGCTGCGTGATCTTCGTCCCCGCGCATGTGAGCCAGGTGCGGCGCGACGCGATCGCCCGCTACGGCGCCGAAGTGCGCGAAGTCGACGGCAACTACGACGACGTCGTGCGCCACGCCGCGACGACCGCGAAGGCCGAGGGCTGGACCGTCGTCTCCGACACCTCCTACCCCGGCTACCGCGACATCCCGCTGGACGTGATGCACGGCTACGGCGTCGTCGCCGCCGAAATCGAGGCGCAGCTTGCCGCGCCGCCGACGCATGTGTTCGTCCAAGCTGGGGTCGGCGCGCTGGCGGCGGCCGTCTGCGCGCACTTCTGGATGCATTGGGGCCGCGACCGCCCCCGCCTCGTCGTCGTCGAGCCCCTGCGCGCCGACTGCATCTACCGCAGCCTCGCCGCCGGGCGACCGACGGTCGTCGGCGGCGCGCTCGAGACGGTGATGGCGGGCCTGTCCTGCGGCGAGGTCTCGGAGCTCGCCTGGGAAGTGCTGCGCAGCGGCGCGAATGCGGTGATCGCCATCGACGACGCCTACGCGCTGCAGGCGATGCGAATGCTCGCGCGGCCCGCGGGCGGCGACCCGTTGATCGTCGCCGGCGAGACCGGGGCCGCAGGCTTGGCCGCCCTGCTCGCCGCGCGCAATGATGCCTCGATCCGGGAGCTGCTCGGGCTCGAGCGCGATTCCCGCGTGCTGCTGCTGAGCAGCGAGGGCGACACCGATCCGGAGATCTACCGGCAAGTGATCGCGGGAAGCGGCGCTGCAGGCTAGTGCCGCGATCGCAAGGGCGACAGCGCATCGGACGATGACGGAAACAAGGTCAATCGAATCGCGCGCGAAAGCCACTTCTATACTCCGCCGATCCAGGCTCTCGAAGGGACGGGCGAGCGTGATGCAGTACTCCAGAAGACTCCTGCTGGCCGGTGCAGTGCTGGCGCTTTGCACCGTGACCACGTCCCAGGCGCAGCAGGTCACGCTACGCGGCGTCAATACGTTCCAGGAAGGAACCGCCTTCGCCAAGCCGTTCGAGGACTTCATCAAGAAGGTCAACGCCGACGGCAAGGGAATCATCCAGATCAACTACATCGGCGGGCCCAAGGCGATGCCGCCTTTCGAGATCGGCAACGCGGTCAAGACCGGTGTGGTCGACATCGTCAACTCGACCGGCGCCTTCTACACCAATCTGATGCCCGAGGCCGAAGCGCTGAAGCTGTCGACGAACACGATTCAGGAGCAGCGCAAGAACGGCGGTTGGGCGCTTCTGAACCGCATCCACAACGAGCGGCTCAACGCCTGGTATCTGGCGCGCACCGGCGACGGCGTGCCCTTTCATCTGTACGTGAACAAGCCGGTCGACCGTGCGGATCTGAAGGGCCTGACGATACGGGTCACGCCGATCTACCGCGCCTTCTTTGCCGCCCTGGGCGCCAACACGGTGCAGACGCCGCCGGGCGAGGTCTACACCGCGCTCGAGCGCGGCGTCGTCGATGGCTACGGCTGGCCGATCCAGGGCATCCTCGATCTCGGCTGGCACGAGAAGACGAAGTACCGCATCGATCCCGGTTTCTACCAGGTCGACGTCAACATCCTGGTCAACCTGGATCGCTGGAAGAAACTCACCGATGCGCAGCGCGAGGTTCTGAACAAGGCCGCCGCGTGGATCGAGGACCGCAACAAGCTCAACGCGGAGATCAATGCCGCCGAGCGCAAAAAACAGGCGGAGGTCGGCATCCAGACGATCACACTCACCGGCGCCGAGCTGCAGAAATGGACCTCGAGCGCGCAAGACGTGGGCTGGGCCTACGTGAAGGAGATCGCCCCCAAGCACGCCGACGAGCTGAGGCGGCTGCTGGCGCCCTGAGCACCACGTTCGCGACCTGGCCGAGCGATGACTGACGCAGGATGATCGGCCGGCTTCATCGGCAGTTGCTGAATCTCTGCGGTCTGCTGGCGGGTCTGGGACTGACCGCCATCGCAGTGGCGACCAGCTACGACGTGATCGCCCGCAACCTGGTCGGGCAAAGCACGCGCGGGCTGCTTGATCTCGTCGAATACGGCCTGTACGCGACGACCTTTCTGGCCGCACCCTGGGTGCTGCGAGAAAACGCTCACGTGCAAGTCGATTTCGTCGTCGGCGCGCTGGCACCCCGTAGACGACGCGTGGTGGAAGCGATTGCCAACCTGATCGGGCTGGTGGTCTCGCTCGTTCTGCTCGTCTACTCGATACGCGTGACCTATGCCGCCTGGGCGCAGAAGAGCATGGTGCTGAAGGCGATCTCGTTTCCCGAGTGGTGGATCTACGTGGTGATCCCGTTCGCCTCGACGCTGCTCGTCATCGAATTCGTCCTGCGGTTGTGGGGACGGGTGCCGTCACACCGGACCGACTGATTCAGGACCACGATGGACTGGCAGGAATCGCTGATTCTGTTTCTTGGCCTGCTGTTCGGCCTGCTACTGCTCGGTCTGCCGGTCGCCTTTGCATTCTTCGCGGCCAACATCGTCGGAGCGTTTGTCTTCCTCGGCGGAGACGCCGGCCTGATGCAGATGATCCGCAATGCGGTCACGGCACTGACCAATTACTCGCTCGCGCCCATCCCCTTGTTCATCCTGATGGGTGAACTGCTGCTGCACACGGGCGTGGCCTTTCGCGCCATCAACGCGATCGAGCGGATGATCTCTCGCGTGCCCGGGCGCATGCCCATCGTCAGCGTCGTCGGCGGCACGGTGTTCGCAGCGCTCTCGGGCTCGTCGATCGCCAACACTGCGATGCTTGGCAGCGCATTGCTGCCCGAAATGCTGCGCCGCGGCTACGATCGGCGCCTGGCCATGGGGCCGATCATGGCCACCGGCGGCATCGCGATGCTGATTCCGCCATCGGCTCTGGCCGTGCTGCTGGGGAGTCTGGCCGGCATCTCGATCTCCAAGCTGCTGATCGCCGGAATCCTGCCCGCGATCATGATGGCCGCCCTCTTCATCGGCTACATCGTCTTCGTCTGCGTACGTGATCCTTCGCTTGCACCGCGGGAGGATGCGCCCGGCGTCGTCGGCTGGGCACGTTACCGCCCCTTCGTGGTCGACGTGCTGCCGCTCTCGCTGATCTTCATTGCGGTCGTCGGCAGTCTCGTGGCAGGCGTCGCCACGCCGACGGAATCTGCCGCCCTGGGCTGCGTCGCCTCGGCCGTCGCAGCGGTGGGCTACCGTGCGCTCGATCGCGAGAGTCTGTCCAGGACGCTGTTCGAGACCGCAAAGATCAGCGTGATGATCTTGTTCATCATCGTCGCCTCGGTCAGCTTCGCGCAAATCCTCGCCTTCTCGGGCGCCACCGACGGGCTGGTCGGTCTGGTCTCGGGCGCCGGCATGACGACTTTCACCATCATCCTGGCCATGGTGCTCGTGCTGCTGTTCCTCGGCTGCTTCGTCGACCAGGTCAGCATGCTGATGATCACGGTGCCCTTTTTCATTCCGCTGGCCAAGGCTGCCGGTATCGACATGCTGTGGCTGGGCGTGCTGTATCTGCTGACCATGGAGATCAGCTTCCTCACCCCGCCGTTCGGCCTGCTGCTGTTCGTGATGAAGGGCGTCGCGCCACCGCAGGTCAGCATGGCGGAGGTCTACCGCGCGGCCATGCCCTTTCTCCTGCTCGAACTTCTCGTGCTCGGCGTGCTGTTGATCTGGCCACAGGCGGGGCTGTGGCTACCCAATCTGCTGGTTCCGTAAGCCCCTGCTGTCCGGCACTCCCGCCGTCCGACGCCTCAGCGCCGTGAGCGCAAGGCGTCGAGGCTCCAGGCGCCGCCGCCGGCCACGCTCAGGTACAGGAAGACGAAGCAGAACAGCACCGCCGATTCGCCGCCGTTCATCAGCGGCAGCAGCGGCGCGCGCGGCGCGTGCGCGATGAAGTAGGCGAAGGCCATCAGCCCCGAGAGCAGGAAGGCCACCGGCCGCGTGAACAGGCCCAGCAGCAGCAGCACGCCGCCGATGAGTTCCATCAGGCCGGCAATGCCCGAGAGCGAGGTCACGGGCGTGCTCGCCAGGCCCTCGATGAACGGGATGCCCAGGTGCTTGGCCGAACCGTGCAGCATGAACAGGTACGCCGAGACGATGCGGACCAGTGAAAGCACCTGCGGCGCGAGGTTGCCGGGAAACGTCGATGTGGTCACGGCTGTTCTTCCTCCTGGGTGATCGGCCGCCTGCGGCGCGGGCAGCACTCAGACGTGCAGCGCGCGCCCGAGGGCGCGCAGCGCGGCCTCCTGCACCGCCTCGCCGAGCGTCGGGTGCGCATGGATACTGCCGGCGACGTCCTCGAGCCGCGCGGCCATCTCGAGCGATTGCGAGAACGCCGCCGCCAGCTCGCTCACGCCCTTGCCCACCGCCTGCCAGCCGAGCACGAGGTGATCGTCGCGCCGCGCGACGACGCGCACGAAGCCCTCGCTCGACTCCAGCGTCAGCGCGCGCCCGTTGGCGGCGAACGGGAAGGCGGCGCTGATCGCGTCGATTCCGGACTGCTCGGCGCCGGCCGGCGTCATGCCGGCGACGACGACCTCGGGGTCGGTGAAGCACACGGCCGGGATCGCTGCGGGCATCCAGCGGCGCTTGTGACCGGCGATGAGCTCGGCGACCATCTCGCCCTGCGCCATCGCGCGGTGCGCGAGCATCGGCTCGCCGGTCAGGTCGCCGATGGCCCAGACCTGCCGCATCGACGTGCGGCACTGGTCGTCGATCTTCACCGCGCGGCCGGCCATGTCCAGCAGCAGCGATTCGAGGCCGAAGCCTGCGGTGCGCGGCCGGCGGCCGGCGGCCACCAGCACCTGGTCGGCCGGCAGCGCGAACTCGTCGGCGGTGGGCGTGCGCACGCGCACCGCGCTGCCGTCGCCGGACAGGCCCTGCACGCTGCATCCCAGGTGCAGCACCATGCCCAGGCGCTTGAGCGTGGCCAGCACCGGGCGCGTGAGTTCCTCGTCGTAAGTGGGCAGCACGCGCTCGGTGGCTTCGACGAGTGCCACCTCGGCGCCGAGCTTGCGGTAGGCGATGCCGAGCTCCAGCCCGATGTAGCCGGCGCCGACGACCACGAGGCGCCGCGGCAGGCTGCTCGGCGAGAGCGCCTCGGTCGACGAGATCACGCGTCCGCCGAAGGGCATGCCGGGCAGCTCGATCGGTTCCGAGCCGGTCGCCAGCAGCAGATGCTCGCAGCGCAGGCGCAGTGGCTCCTCCCCATCGCCCGAGGGCGTCACGTCGACCGTCTTGCCGTCGACGATCTGCCCGCGGCCGTGGACGACGCGGACGCCGGCCTTGCGCAGCAGCGCGCCGACGCCGCCGGTGAGCCGGCGCACGATGCCGTCCTTCCAGCGCACCGTCTGCGCCAGATCCAGCGTCGGCGCCGCGGCACGGATGCCCAGCGGCGAATCGCCGGCGAAGGCACGCGCCTGCTCGAAGCGCTCGGCGACGTGGATCAGCGCCTTGGACGGAATGCAGCCGATGTTCAGGCAGGTGCCGCCGAGCGCCTGCGCTTCGATGAGCACCGTGGGCACGCCGAGCTGCGCGGCGCGCAGCGCCGCGACGTAGCCGCCCGGACCGCCGCCGAGCACGAGCAGGGTGGTCGAGACTTCCTTCATCGCGGGCTCCGATGCCGACGCCGCGCGCGGCAGTGGCCAGGATCTGTGGCAGCCGGCATGATCAGGGCGCTCATGCGCCGTCCGCCAGCAGCAGCGCCGGCGCCTCCAGCAGGGCGCGCACGGCCTGGATGAAGCGCGCCGCGTCCATGCCGTCGACGACGCGGTGGTCGAACGAGGACGAGAGGTTCATCAGCTGGCGCGCGACGACACGCGAGCCCTCGAACACCGGGCGCTCGACGATGCGGTTGACGCCGATGATCGCGACCTCCGGGTGATTGATCACCGGCGTCGTGACGATGCCGCCGAGCGTGCCCAGGCTGGTGATCGTGATCGTCGAGCCCGAGAGTTCGTCGCGCGCCGCGTGGCCGCTGCGCGCGGCCTCGGCCAGCCGCGCGATCTCGGCGGCGGTGTCCCAGAGGTCGCGCGCCTCGGCGTGGCGCAGCACCGGCACCATCAGGCCGGCGTCGGTCTGCGTCGCGATGCCCAGGTGCACCGCGCCGCTGCGCGTGACGATGCCGGCCTCGTCGTCGAAGCGCGCGTTGATCTGCGGGAAGTCGCGCAGCGCGATCACCAGCGCGCGCGCCAGCAGTGGCAGCAGCGTGAGCTTGCCGCGCCGCGCGGCGCAGCCCTCGTTGAGCTGCTGGCGCAGGGCCTCGAGCGCGGTGACGTCGATCTCCTCGACGTAGCTGAAGTGCGGGATGCGGCGCTTGGCCTCCTGCATCTTCTGCGCGATGCGCCGGCGCAGGCCGATGACCGGTACCTGCTCCTCGTCGTGGCGCTCGACGAAGCGCGCGGCCGGCACCGCCGCCGGCTGCCCGCCGCGTGCGATGTAGGCGTCCAGGTCGGCGTGCGTGATACGCCCGGCCGGGCCGCTGCCGGGAACGAACTGCAGCTCGATCCCCTGCTCCCAGGCACGGTGGCGCACAGCCGGAGAAGCCAGCGGGCGCTCGCCCGGCGCGCGCACGACCGCGGTCGCGATCGATGCCGGCGTTGTCGCGCGCGTCGGCGCAGCGGGTGCCGGCGACGCCGCGGGCGCCGATGCGGGCGCCGGTTTGGCCGCGGCAGCGGGCGCCGTCGCGGCAGCCGCCGGGGGCGGTGCCGCCTTCGCCGGTGCCGGTGCCGGGGAAGCTGCCGCAGCAGGCGCCGCAGCGCCTGCACCGACGTTGCCCGCGCCCTCGACCTCGAGCCGGATCAGCTCGCTGCCCACCGCCATCACCGTGCCCACCGCCGCCCCGAGCGAGAGCACGCGGCCCTTCACCGGCGACGGCACCTCGACCGTCGCCTTGTCGGTCATCACGTCGGCGATGACGCGGTCCTCGGCGACCTCGTCTCCGGGCTGCACGTGCCAGGCGACGAGCTCGACCTCGGCGATGCCTTCGCCGATGTCGGGCACCTTGATGACGTACTGGCCCATCATGCCTCCCGCCGGGCCGCCCCAAGGGAGGCATGCGCCCCATGGCAGCCAAGTTCAAGGGGCAGTGCAGCGGCAACGCCGCAAACGTGGGGGCTCATGTTCATGCCTCCATCGCACGCTTGAAGGCTTCGCCGACGCGCGCGGGGCCGGGGAAGTAGTCCCACTCCTGCGCATGCGGGTAGGGCGTGTCCCAGCCGGTGACGCGCTCGATCGGCGCCTCGAGATGGTGGAAGCAGTGCTCCTGCACCAGCGCCGCGAGCTCGGCGCCGAAGCCGCTCGTGCGCGTGGCCTCGTGCACGACGACGCAGCGCCCGGTCTTGCGCACCGAGGCGAGCACGGTCTCCAGGTCCATCGGCCAGAGCGCGCGCAGGTCGATGATCTCGGCGTCGATGCCGGTCTCCTCGGCCGCACAGGCCGCGACCCAGACCATCGTTCCGTACGCGAGCACCGTCAGGTCCTTGCCCGGGCGGAAGACGCTCGCGGCATCGATCGGCAGCTTGTAGTAACCCTCGGGCACCATGCCCAGCGGGTGCCGGGACCAGGGCACGACCGGGCGCTCGTGGTGGCCGTCGAAGGGGCCGTTGTAGAGGCGTTTGGGCTCGAGGAAGATGATCGGGTCGTTGCACTCGATCGCCGCGATCAGCAGGCCCTTGGCGTCATAGGGGTTGCTCGGCATCACCGTGCGCAGCCCGCAGACATGCGTGAAGAAGGCCTCGGGGCTCTGGCTGTGCGTCTGCCCGCCGTAGATGCTGCCGCCGCAGGGCATGCGGATCGTCAGCGGCGCGCTGAAGTCGCCGACCGAGCGGTAGCGCATGCGCGCGGCCTCGGAGACGATCTGGTCGGTCGCCGGGTAGACGTAGTCGGCGAACTGGATCTCGACCACCGGCCGCAGCCCGTAGCCGGCCATGCCGATGCCCACGCCGACGATGCCGCTCTCGCTGATCGGCGTGTCGAAGCAGCGCGACTTGCCGTACTTCGCCTGCAGGCCTTCGGTGACGCGGAAGACGCCGCCGAAATAGCCGACGTCCTCGCCGAAGACGACGACGCGCGCATCGCGCGCCATCGACACGTCCAGCGCCGAGCGCAGCGCCTGGATCATCGTCATCGGCACCGGCTTGCCTGCCTGGGCGCCCTCCACGGACACGGCCGCAGCGTCGAGCCCGGGGGCGTCGGCGGCTTGCACTGTCGCTTGCTTGCTCATCGCCTCAGATCCCCAGCTGCTGGCGCTGCCGGCGCAGGTGGTCCGGCATCTGCTCGTAGACGTCCTCGAACATCGTCGCGGCACTCGGGATGCCGCCATCGAGCAGCGTGCCGTGACGCTCGGCCTCCTTCTGCGCCGCCGCAACCTCGGCCTCGAGCTCGCGCTGCGCCTGCTCGTGCTGCGCCTCCGACCAGTGACCGATCGCGATCAGATGCGCCTTCAGCCGCGCGATCGGGTCGCCGAGCGGGAAACGCTTCCAGTCGTCGGCCGGGCGGTACTTGCTCGGGTCGTCGGAGGTCGAGTGCGGGCCGGCGCGGTAGCTGACCCACTCGATCAGCGTCGGGCCGAAGTTGCGGCGCGCGCGCTCGGCCGCCCAGGCCGACGCAGCGTAGACGGCGAGGAAGTCGTTGCCGTCCACGCGCAGGCTGGCGATGCCGCAGCCCACGCCGCGCGCCGCAAAGGTCGTCGTCTCGCCGCCGGCGATCGCCTGGAAGGTCGAGATCGCCCACTGGTTGTTGACGACGTTGAGGATCACCGGCGCACGGTAGACATGCGCGAAGGTCAGCGCGGTGTGGT
>Ga0116143_10000631_pt1 | contig 47827 bp, 49 predicted proteins | sample AD_UKC034_MetaG_FD_89745 | JGI IMG/M metagenome (GOLD analysis project Ga0116143, IMG submission 89745) | Active sludge microbial communities of municipal wastewater-treating anaerobic digesters from USA - AD_UKC034_MetaG | ecosystem: Engineered > Bioreactor > Anaerobic > Digestate | place: USA... | reverse complement strand
CAGGCCGGCGTGCGCCTGTGCGTCTCGGCCGGCGAGGCGCTGCCGCAGAGCCTGCGCGATGCCTGGCGCGAGGCCACGGGCCTCTCGATGTTCGACGGCTACGGCGCATCCGAGACGCTGGTGCTGGTGCTGACGGCGCGCGAGGGCGACGACGGCCTGCAGCCTTCGCCCGGCGTCAAGGTGAGCGCGCTCGACCCCGACAGCGCCGCCGACGGCCGTCCGACGCGGCTGCGCTTCAAGCTCGATTGCCAGGCGCTCGGTTACCTCGACCGCCCGGCCTCGCAGGCCGACAGCTTCCGCGACGGCGCCTTCTGCCCGGCCGACCTGTTCGTGGCCACCGAGGGTGGCGGCTGGCGCTTCGCCGGCCGCGAGGACACGCTGCTGAAGATCAAGGGCCGCTGGGTCAACCTCAACGACATCGAGGAACGCCTGAGCGCGGGCACGGCCGGCCTCATCGAAGGCGCCGCGGTGCGAATCACCGATGCCGACGGCTTCGACGCGCTGGCCTATTTCTACGTCGCCCGCGACGGGCAGGGGGAAGCGGTCGAAAAGGAGCTTGCCACCCGCAGCCAGACCCTGCCGCAGTACCAGCGCCCGCGCTGGCTGCAGCCGGTCGACATGATTCCGCGCACCGCCACCGGCAAGCTGTTGCGGCGCAAGCTGGCCGAACTGCTTGGGGAGACGGCGTGAGGCGGCGTGCCGACGCGCGAGCGCCCAGGCCGCAGTGCCGCGCGCAGGGGAGCACGCGATGACGTCCGGTCAGCGCCTGTCGACGCAGCGCGAAGGCAGCACGCTCGTCGTCACGCTCGACCGCCCGCCGGTCAACGCGGTCGACGACCGGCTGCTGGTCGAGCTCGACGCAGCGATCGACCTCGCCGAGGCCGACGAGGGGGTCTGCCTGCTGCACCTGCGCAGCGCGAACAAGGTTTTCTGCGCCGGCGCCGACCTGGAGCTGATGCGCTCGTCGATCGCCACGCCCGAGGGCCGCAACCGCATGGTCGCGGTCGTGCTCGAGATGCAGCGCGTCTTTGCGCGCCTGGAGAACCTGCCCTGCGTGACGATGGCCGAGATCGGCGGCGCGGCGCTGGGCGGAGGCTTCGAGATGGCGCTGGCCTGCGACTGGCGCATCGCCGCCGACGAGGCGCGCGTAGGGCTGCCCGAAGCGGGCCTGGGTCTGCTGGCCGCCGCCGGCGGCACGCAGCGCCTGACGAACCTGGTCGGCGCCGGCGTGGCGCGGCGGCTGATCCTCGGCAGTGAAACACTGACCGGGCGCGATGCGCTGCAGCTTGGCCTCGTGCAGTGGTCGGTGCCGCGCGCCGAGCTGCCCGAGGCGGCACGGGCGCTGGCCGAGCGCTGCGCAGCGATCCCGCGCCACACGCTGGCCGAGAGCAAGCGCTGCATCGCGCTGGCGGCCGCCGCCCGCGGCGACGGCTTCGCTGCCGAGATCGCGGCGACGCGGCGGCTTTACGATCATCCCGAGACGCGGCGCCGCGTGGCGGCCTTTCTCGACAAGAGCACAAGCAACCCGAAGGAGAAACCATGACCTTGAAGAACAAGCTCGCCGTCGTCACCGGTGCCGCATCGGGCATCGGCCGCGCCACGGCCACAGCCCTTGCCGCCGCCGGCGCGAAGGTGATCGTCGCCGACATCGCCGCCGAGCCGGGCGAGAAAGCTGCTTCCGAGCTGCGCGCCGCCGGCCACCAGGCCGAGTACCTGGGCGTGGACATGACGTCCAGCGATTCGATCAACGCCTTCGCCGAGGCGCTGAAGGCCAGGCACGGCAACGCCGACATCCTCGTCAACGCCGCCGGCTGGGGCCGCACCGCACCCTTCTGGGAGGGGACGCCCGACTTCTGGGACAAGGTCATCGCGCTGAACTTCGTGGGGCCGATGACGCTCGCCAAGGCGCTGCTTCCGGCGATGATCGAGCGCAAAGCGGGCAAGATCATCAACGTCTCGAGCGACGCCGGCCGCGTCGGCAGCCTCGGCGAGACCGTGTACTCGGGGGCCAAGGGCGGGCTGATCGCCTTCACCAAGGCGCTGGCGCGCGAGGTCGCGCGCTACGGGATCAACGTCAACTGCGTCTGCCCGGGGCCCACCGACACGCCGCTGATGGCGGCCGTACCCGACAAGGTCAAGGACGCGCTGACCAAGGCGATCCCGATGCGACGCCTGGGACAGCCGCAGGAGGTCGCCGACGCGATCGTCTTCTTCAGCGGACCCGGTTCGGACTTCATCACCGGCCAGGTGCTGAGCGTCAGCGGCGGGCTGACGATGGTCGGCTGAGGCGGCGATGAGCTACTCGCTGCCCGAATTCCTCGCGCACGCGATTGCGCTCGAGCGCGAGGCTGCCGAGCGCTACCTCGAGCTTGCGGACATGATGGAGTCCTACCGCAACGACGAGGTCTCGCAGCTCTTCCGCGACATGGTGCGCTACTCGAACATGCACCACGACTCGATCGTCGAGCGCGCCAAGGGCATCGCGCTGCCCGCGCTGCGCAGCTGGCAGTACCGCTGGCGCCAGCCGCCCGAGGTCGGCGGCGAGGAGGCCTTCGATCCGGGCCTCAACGCCTACGACGCGCTGCGCTACGCGCGCGAGAACGAAATCCGTGCGCGCGACTACTACGTGCAGGCGGGCAAGGAGTCGAGCGACGCCGAGGTCCAGCGCCTGGCCGCCGAGTTTGCCGCCGAGGAAGCCGAGCATGTCCAGGCGCTGGAGGAGTGGCTCGCGCGCACGCCGCGCCCCTCGGCGACCTGGAAGCACGACCCCGACCGCAGCGGCACGGCCTGACATCTGCACCCGGCGCGATCCCGACCGTACCCTCACGAACCCTTCAACCGTCCAGGAGAAACACGATGAAGCGACTGCAGCTCGCCGGCTACCAGGCCAAGCACTTCGAATACTCGGCCAGCGGCAAGGTGGCAACGATCCGCCTCAACCGCCCCGAGCGCAAGAACCCGCTCACCTTCGATTCCTACGGTGAGCTGCGCGACCTCTTCCGCGAGATGAACTACGCCACCGACATCAAGGCGATCGTCTTCACCGGCGAGGGCGGCAACTTCTGCAGCGGCGGCGACGTGCACGAGATCATCGGCCCGCTGGTGAAGATGGACATGCCCGAGCTGCTCGAGTTCACGCGCATGACCGGCGACCTGGTCAAGGCCATGCGCCAGTGCCCGCAGCCGATCATCGCCGCGATCGACGGCATCTGCACCGGCGCCGGCGCGATGATCGCCTGCGGCTCGGACATGCGCCTGTCGACCGCGCGCAGCAAGCTCGCCTTCCTCTTCGTGCGCGTGGGCCTGGCCGGCGCCGACATGGGCGCCTGCACGCTGCTGCCGCGCCTCATCGGCCTCTCGCGCGCGGCCGACCTGCTCTACACCGGCCGCACCGTGGGCGGCGAAGAAGCCGCGCAGATGGGCTTCTACAACCGGCTCGTCGAGCCCGAGCAACTGCTGGCCGAAGCGCAGGCGCTGGCGCAGAGCCTGGCCGAAGGCCCGACCTTCGGCCACGCGATGACCAAGACCATGCTCTGGCAGGAGTGGAACTCGGGCCTAGGCGAATGCATCGAGGCCGAGGCTCAGGCGCAGGCGATCTGCATGCAGACCAAGGACTTCGAGCGCGCCTACCACGCCTTCGCGGCCAAGCAGAAGCCCGTCTTCGAAGGCAACTGACGCGCGGTGCCGACCATGCCTGCCGCGCCCGCCGACCTTGCCTGGCCCTTCTTCGACGAAGGCCACCGCGCCTTCGTGCCGCAGCTCGAGCGCTGGATCGCCGACGAGCTGCCGGCGCTGCTCGAAGGCTCCGAGGACAGCCTCGACGCCTGCTACGCCTGCGTGCAGCGACTCGTGCGCGCGCTCGGCAAGGCGGGCCTGCTGCGCGCCTGCGTCCCGGTGGCCTACGGCGGGCTGCGCGAGAACTTCGACGTGCGCAGCGTCGCGCTGGCGCGGGAGACGCTGGCGCGCGCCTCGGGCCTGGCCGACTTCGCGCTCGCGATGCAGGGCCTGGGCAGCGCACCGGTGACGCTCTTCGGCAGCGAGGCGCAGAAGGCGGCGCTGCTGCCGGGCGTGGCCGAAGGCCGGACGATCACCGCGTTCGCGCTTTCCGAACCGGACGCCGGCTCGGACGTCGCCGCGATGAGCGCGACCGCGCAGCGCCTGCCCGGCGGCGGCTGGCGGCTGGACGGCGTCAAGACCTGGATCTCGAATGCCGGCATCGCCGACCACTACGTGATCTTCGCGCGCAGCGGCGAGGCACCCGGCGCGCGCGGCATCTCCGCCTTCATGGTTGGCGCGAAAACGCCGGGGCTGGACGCCAGCGAGCGCATCCCGGTGATCGCGCCGCACCCGCTCGGGCTCGTCAAGCTGAACGATTGCCGTGTCGGCGACGAGGCGCTGCTGGGCGAGCCAGGGCAGGGCTTCAAGATCGCGATGGGAACGCTGGACAGCTTCCGCACCACGGTCGGGGCGGCGGCGCTCGGCTTTGCGCGCCGCGCGCTGGACGAGGCCGTGCGACGCGCGCATGCGCGGCAGATGTTCGGCAAGACGCTTGCCGACTTCCAGATGACGCAGCAGAAGATCGGCCAGATGGCCGTCTCCATCGACGCCTCGGCGCTGATGGTCTACCGCGCCGCCTGGACCAAGGACGTGCAGCAGGTACGCGTCACGCGCGAGGCCTCGATGGCCAAGCTCTACGCCACCGAAGCCGCGCAGACAGTGATCGACGGCGCGGTGCAGCTTTTCGGCGGCCTCGGTGTCGTGCAGGGCTCGGTCGTCGAGCGCCTCTACCGCGAGATCCGCGCGCTGCGCATCTACGAAGGCGCCAGCGAAGTGCTCGAACTCATCGTCGGCGGGCGGATCTTGCAGGACGCGCGGCCGCAGCGATAGCTCCGTGCGGCGGCCAGCGCGAGCGCCGCTCAGAGCGGCCGGCGGAACACCAGGCGCGGTGAACTGCGAAAGCCGCAGGATACGAGGAAACCGAGCAAGGCCGTTTCGGTGAGCGGCACCGAGCTCTCGACCGCCTCGACCCGCAGCGCGCCCAGATTGGCGAAGAGCTGACGCATCAGCGCCCGGCCGATGCCGCGGTGCGCATACGAGCCGTCGACCGCGAGCACGTCGATCACCGCCACCGGCTCCGGGCGGCCGAAGTCACCGAGGTCGGCGCGCGCCATCAGGTAGCCGACGACCGTGCCGTCGCGGTGGGCACACAGCGACGCCCGGATCGAGCGGTCGACCTCGCTCTCGACCAGGCGCGCGGTGAGGTACTCGCGCCGGTCGACGCCGATCTTCTCGCGGTCGATGCGCACGATGGCGTCGAGATCGGCCGGCGTCATCGTGCGCACGTCCGCGCCGAGGCGTGCATGGCGCTCCTGGTCGTTGCCCTCGCCACGACCGAAGTCGACTTCGCTGGCCGGCCCCTGCCCGGCGTCGAGCGACAGGGGACCGTCCCGATCGGCCCAGAGTGCGCTGTCGCCAACGCGGCTCTCGACGACGAGATCCGGTCCGAGTTCGAAGCCCATCGCCGACAGCCATCCCAGCACGCCGCTGCGCTTCCAGCTGGCAACAGTGCGTACGTCGCTCGCGCCGCGGCGCTGGGCCCATCCCGCGACGGCCTCGAACAGGCGACGGCCAGCGCCGCTGCGCGCCAGCGCCGGACGCAACCCCATCATCTCGATCCGCAGCGAGGGTTTGCGCCGGCCGAAATCGCCCTTGGTCAGCTTGGCGAGCATGTAGCCCGCGAGCTCGGTGCCGTGCACCGCGGCGAACTGGACGTGCAGCTCCGGGTGTTGCTGGGCCGAGCGCAGCCGGCGCTCGACGTACTCGCGCCGTGCACGCCCCTCGAAGCCGGCATCGATCGCGACCACGGCTTCGAGATCGCGCGCCTGCAAGGGGCGGACGGTGATGGCGGCGTCGGCTGCGAATGAGGACATGGCGATGGGCTCCAGAACAGGGCTTGTGCCGGCGCGCCGCGGCGCGCGGCGTTTCGGGCGGATGGGCGCACTGCAGGCGCTCGCCAGCGCCACGAGCGGCCCTGCGCGTCGGCTCGTTCAGGCGCCTTCGGCGTAGATCAGCGAGAGCTCGCGGTCGGTCTCGTCGTCCAGCATGTCCTCGAGCAGCGGCAGCAGCGCCATCGTCTCCTTCTGGATATGCGCGACCTGGCGCTCGACCAGCTCCTTGGTCAGGCGAACGAGTGCAGGACGGTCGCCCGCGGCCAGCGTGCCGGCGGCGAGCTGTTCGGCCAGCGGCAGGAGATCGGCGGCGACCATGCGGATCGTGCCGTGCTCCTCGGCCAGCAGCGAGGCGAGCTCGCCGTCGCCGGCCTGCATCATGCGCGGGAAGAGCTCGCCTTCCTCGAAGCCGAAGTGATGGCCGATCTCGTGCTCGAGCTGGCGCACCAGCGGCGAGGCGAGCTTGTCGAGCGCCGAGGCGTCGCCGCTCGAGAGCGCGTTGCTGACCCGGTCGAGCAGGTCGATGCTGTTGCGGTGCTCGTCGTCGAGCTGGCGGGAGACTTGGCGCATGAAGCTCATGAGGTTTTCCGGTCGATCGAGGGTAATAACCCGTATTGTCCCGTGGATTTGACGGCGAAAGCTTGATTCGACTCAGGCGCTCGGCGCGCGCAGAGCGCCCAGCAGCCGTTGCAGCAGCACCGCGAAGAAGCCGAGGAAGGAAAGGGCACCCAGCGTCCCGGCCAGACCCGCCAGCCGGATCAGCGTCACCGACGAGAAGGCCATCCCTGCAGCCAGCAGCAGCAGCGCCAGGCCATGCGCCAGCGCGTGCCAGCGCAGCGGCTGTTCCTGCGTCAGGGCCGAGGGCGTGGGTCCGCGCTTGAGCTTCTGGCCGGCGTGCATCGACGCGAGGAAGGGCAGGATGCGCTGCAGGATGCCGAAGAGGAAGGTCAGCAGCCAGCCGCCGACCGCGGCCAGGCCGAAGAGCAAACCCCAGTTCGAGCCTGCGCCTGCGACCAGCGCCGCAGCGCCGACAGGCAGCGCGATCGCCAAACCCGCCCAGCCGGCTTTCATCAGCCGCCCGCTGATTCCCAGGTCGCGGCGCATCGCGGTCGCGAACACGCCGCGCATCATCCGCAGGTGCAGCGCCAGCGCGATCGCACCGACGAGCAGCGCCAGACCCTGGAGCACGCGCGCGAACTCCGGAACGAAGCCTGCCGCCAGCGCCAGTGTCACGGCCGCGAGCGCCGTGCATCCGCCCTGCAGCTGTTGCCGGTCGCCGGGCACGCGGCCGAGCGCGAACATCGGCAGCAGCACGAACGAGAGTCCGAAGGCCAGCAGGCCCATGAAGCCGAAGACGCCCGCCGCCAGATGGATGTCGCGTGCGCCCGCGTGCGGGAAGACCGGATGGCCGAGCCAGAGCGCAACCAGCGCCGCGGCGCTTGCCAGCACGAGCAGCAGCGCGACGAACGCGCCTGCCCCGTGCAGCACGACGCCGACCATGCTGCGGCCGGCGCGCAGGTTGAGCGCGAACATCAGCGCGAAGATCGACAGCACCGCGATCAGCGCCGCTGCACCGATGCCCAGCCACTGCGGACGCGCCATGCCCATCCCTGCGACGAGCACGACAACGCCCGGTACGTAGATCCACCAGATCAGGCCGAGCAGGCCGGGCCTGTGCACCGACTCGCGCGTGGCCACCGGCAGCAGCTGCAGGCTGACGCCGATCGCGCTTGCCGCGAGCGTGCCGAGCGTCACCAGGTGAAGCGCCGCCAGCGGCCAGCCCAGGCCTCCCCGCCACTCGGGCCAGTCCGGTGCCGTCAGCAGCACGACGAGCCAGGCGGCGAGATGAAAGACGAGCGCGGCGCCGAAGTAGCGAAAAGGGACCGATGCCGGCAGCAGCCGCCCGGTGGCACCCGAGAGGAAGGTCCCCCCGAGCGCCGGCCGCTTGGCCGCTGCACCCGCGGGCTTGGAGGCGGGCGACGGCTTCCCGGAGTCCTCGCTGGCCTTCATCGGGTGGGCCGCAGGTGAACGCGGACCTCATCGGGCGCGCCGTCGACGATCTCGGCCTCCCAGCCGCGCTCGGCGAGTTCGGGGTAGAGCATCACCGGCTCGCGCTCCAGGCGCACGACCAGGGGACGCCCGTCGGCGCCGCGCTGTTCGAGATGCCGAAGGATCCGCAGCATCGGCTGCGGCGGCGCGAGCCCGCGCAGGTCCAGGTGCCAGCAGGCGTCCTCGCCGAGGGTCGCGCTGTCGTCGGTTCCGGGCTCTCGAGGGTTCATCGCAAGGTCAGGGTATCGCGGCAGGTTATCGCGGCAGGTCCGAATTCGGCGGGAATCGCGTGTTCTTGTGATTTGGATCATTCTGGTACCTGAATACCATTGAGATCCTTGATGTGGTACAAGCGTGCCCGCGCCGACATGGCCGGGGAGGACCGCCAGGGATGGACGCCGACGCAAAGACAATGAGCACGGAAGCCCCGCGGCAACGGCCGCGCACGCGCAGGCCGGGCGTGGAGCCGGGCAGGCCGGTGCTGAGCGTGCGCACCGTGCGCGCGAGCGACATGCCGGCGGTGGTGGCACTGGACGCCACGGTCACCGGCCTGCACAAGGCCGCTTACTGGCAGCGGGTATTCAGGCGCTATGGCAACCATGGCCAGGGTCAGCGCCACTTCCTCGTCGCGACGCTGGACGAGCAGGTCTGCGGCTTCGTCATCGGCGAGGTGCGGGACTGGGAGTTCGGCGCGCCGCCCTGCGGCTGGCTGTTCGCGATCGACGTCATGCCCAGCGCGCGGCAGCTCGGCGTCGGCGCAAGACTGCTGGCCGAGCTGGTGCAGCGCTTTCGCCGCGAGGGCGTGTCCACGCTGCGCACGATGACGGCGAGCGGCAATTCGCTGATCCAGTCCTTCTTCCGCAGCCAGGGCATGCGCGCAGGGCACCTGCTGCCGCTGGAGATGGACATCGGCCATGTCGTGCCGACGCCAAACGCCGATACGCAGGAGGACCAGGTGACGTGAAACTGCAGAAGAACACGCTGCTGGCGCTCTACAGCGTGCTCGAGTTCGCGGCGCGGCCCGACGAGCACATCCCGGCCAGCGAGATCGCCGAGAAGTACGGCGAATCGGCGCACCACCTGGCCAAGGTGCTCTCGGAACTGGTGCGTGCGCGCATCGTCGAGTCGGTGCGCGGCGTCGGCGGCGGCTACCGCTTCATCGGCAACGCCCGGCGGCTGACGCTGCTCAACGTGATCGTGCTCTTCGAGGACCCGGCGCAGGAATTGCATCCCGCGCCCGAGGAGGCGAGCGCGACGCACGATGCGCTGGCACGGGTGTTCGCCGAGATCGACCGGATCGCGCTGGCCACGCTCGGCTCGGTGACGATCGCCACGCTGCTCAAGGACATTGGCCGCGCCGGCGGGCCGGACGAGGTCGCCGACACCGCGGCCGAGAGCGCCGAGATGGCGTGACGCGCGGGGCGCGCACGAAGGAGGAGGCCGTGGGGATGAATCTTGTCGACGTCGTCGCCATGCTGGCGCTGCTGCAGTACATTGTCTTCTCGGCGCTTGTCGGTCGTGCACGCATCCAGTATGGCGTCCGTGCGCCGGCAGTCACCGGCAACGAGCACTTCGAGCGCAGGTACCGGGTGCAGATGAACACGCTCGAGCTGCTGGTGGCCTTCCTGCCGGCGCTCTACGTCGCTGCCCGCTACTGGCCGGCGAGCTTCGTTGCCGCTGCCGGCGCCGTCTTCCTCGTCGGGCGCTTCATCTACTGGCGTGCGTACCTCGCCGATCCGGACCGCCGCAGCCTCGGCTTCGGCCTGAGCATCCTGCCGGTGTTCGCGCTCGTCGTCTCGGCGCTGGCCGGCGCGCTGATGGCAAGCACGGCCTGATGCCGCTCCCGCCGGAGCCGCTGCCGCGCCCCGGAAAGGCCATGCCCGGCGTCGACCGGGGAATACGCACGGCGAGCAGGTGATCTGGCTCAATGAATGCGTTCTTCGCACGATCGCGCGGCTTGTCCCGTGGAAGAGGGCGTCTTATGGTCCGGCCCCCTTTCAACCACCCCAGCCCTGGACCATGTCATGACCATGAGCTCGACCACCCTCGATCGCAAGCCCGCTCTCCCCGGAATCACCGCCAGCGCCGGCCCGGCCGCCTCGGCCGGTCCCGTGGGTGCCGGGGGCCCGATCGTCGGCAACAGGGTCGAGCTCCAGTTGCTGACGACGCTCAAGTGCAACCTCAAGTGCAGCTACTGCTCGCTGGGCGTCGGCGACGTGCTCGGCTCGCAGACCGAGCTGAAGTACAGCATCGACCAGCTCGACGAATTCGTGCGCACGCACCTCGACGGCAAGGAGGTCTACGTCACCTTCTACGGCGGTGAGCCCACGCTCAACCGCCCGCTGATGGAGACGGTGATGAAGCGCTGGCCGCACTGGCGCTTCCAGCTCCAGACCAACGGCACGCTGCTCGACAAGGTGGAACCCTGGATGCTCTCGCGTCTGTCCAACATCCTTGTCTCGGTCGACGGCGGCGAGGAGACGACCGACGGCTACCGCGGCCGCGGCATCTACCGGCAGGTGATGAAGAAGCTGCACGCGGTGCGCGGCGACATCGGCGGCAGCGTGACTGCGCGCGTGACCTGGAGCAATCCTGCAACGAGCTTCGAGGAGATCGATGCGCTCGCCGCCGAGGATTCGCCCTTCGACTGGGTGTACTGGCAGTTCGTTGCCGACTACCAGTACGACGAAGACTCGCTCGAGCAGCGCAAGGCGGTGCTGCGCCGGCTCGTCGCTCGCTTCTTCGAGCGCACGGACCGGCTCTATCCGCTGATCCCCATCATGGGCGTCGTGCGCAACAAGCTGATGCCCGGCCGCGCACAAGAGCTCTACGCCGGCCGCACGCAGTGCCGTGTCTCCTCGCACCTGCTCAACGTCATGCCCGACGGCGGCATCTATCCCTGCCCGGACATGATGTACGTGCGCAACATGAAGATGGGCGACATCAAGGGCAACTGGCTTAAGCCCAGTCCGCTGCAGCAGACGGCCGAAATGCCCTGCAGCAGCTGCGAGGCCTACAGCTGGTGCCGCGGCAACTGCATGAAGAACCTGTGGCTCGGCTACGTGAAGAAGGACGAGCGCTACCGCGTCGGGGTCACCGATCCGGTGTGCGAGCTCGTGCGCTTCCTCGGTCGCGAGGTCGATCGGCACGATCCGCAGGCCTGGTACGCCCGGCTGCCCCTGCCGCTGCGCCGGCGCCTGATCGACTGCGAGGTCTACGAGTACGTCGAGATCATGCCCTGAGCTGCCGCTCCCGCGCCCCGACCGCGAGGCGCGGCCTCGGCCGGCTGTGCGCGGCGGCAGGATGCGCCGACCACGGGCGAACTGAGTGGCGAACTGAGCGGCGAACTGAGCGGCAAAGGGCCGGGTCCTCGCGGGATTGCGGGCGGGGCGGGCAGGCGATAGTCGATCGTCTGCCGTGAAACGTCCCGTCTTCGAATTCCGCCACGCCTGGACCCTTGCGCTGCTTGGGGGTCTGCTCGCGTCCGTCGGCGGCGCCTTTCTCGGCGTCGAGGTCGGCGCCACGCTCAAGGAGCGCGCCTTGCTCGAGGCGGAGCGCGCCTTGATCGAACCCCCGCGCCTGCTGTTCGAGGCGGTCCGGCACACGCAGGCTCATCGACGCCTGGCCGGCGAGGTGCTGGGCGGCAACTCGGCGCTGGAGCCGCAACGCCTGGTGCGCCAGCAGGAGCTCGACGCCGCGATCGCGCATCTGGCGGCGGTCCTTGATCGCACGGAGCTGTACGCCTCGGCGCGCGCCGACTGGGCGGGTGTCGACAAGCGTTGGCGGGAAATCGCCGCTGCGGTCAGCGCGCGCCGCCTCTCCGCCAGCCAAAGCGACCTGGAGCACGGCGTGCTGATCCAGGCTCAGCTGGACGTTCACGACCGCCTCGGTCTGGACGGCATCGAGTACGGCCATCAATGGGAGATGGAGCTGTGGAAGCGCACGCCCGCCCTGGTCGAGCAGCTCGAGCTGGCGCAGGGCCGGAGCGATCCAGCACTGCAGGCCCGCGTCGGGGACTGGGCCGAGGCGCTGGCCCCGGCGCTGCGAGCGAAGGCGCCGCCGGAGGTTCGAACTGCCTTCGAGCTTGCGCTGCGGCAGCGGCTGGATCCCGCGGGAGCGGACGCGGACCCGACCCATGCGTCGCAGGCCGCGATGCTCGCCGCGGTGCTGGAGGCGGACATCCGCTGGCAGCAGCAGCGTCTTGCGCAGCGCGTCGAGGACAGCCGTCAGCGCCTGCAGGAGGTGATGATCGTGGCCTCGGGCCTCGTGCTGCTGCTGCTCCTGGGTTACCTGGGCGTGCTTCGGCTGCACCGCGGGCAGGGAGGGCAGAAGCGCGATGCCGCTGCGGCCCAAATCCTGGTGCGCGAGCGCACGCCGGCGGTGCTCGGTCAGCGCCTGCTGGCCGCGTTGAGGCGTCGCGCCCGAGCCGCGCCGCCGACCGATGCCGGGACCGCTCGTGGATCGTCGTCGGCACCGTCCGGCAAGGCACCCGCTCACAGCGAGGACGAGTCGCGGAGCACGAACTGAGGTGCGCGCGGTCAGCGCCCGCCGACGGAGCTCCCCGGTCGAAACGACGAAGGGCCCGCGAGGGGCCCTTGCTTCGCGGGATGCCGGTTCAGGCCGCGCGCGTCTCGGTCGACGTATCGATGCCCAGGCAGTTGTTGCAGCGGCCCAGGCCGCGCAGACGCGGGTCCGGCTTGCCGTCTCCGGTCTTGAAGTTGGCATGGCAACGGATGCACACGTACATCTTCGAACTCGACATCATCGGCTTCACGCCGGGTTCGGCATTCGGGCGGGCGGCGGTGTACTCGGCCTGCGTCTGGCGCAGCTTGATGCCGTTGGCGGAAGTGGTGGCGGGTTGGGAGCGACGTGTAGCCATCGATCGTGGAGGCGGTTGAGGCCTGGGAAGATAGCGGGGCCTCTATTTTCCCTCGAAACGAGATCGGCTGCCCATCCGGGGGCTTGGCGGGTGCCGGACTCATGTCCCGCAGCCGCCCTCAGCCGCTCTCAGCCGCCGGCGGCCTGCATCTCCTCGAGCTCGGTCTGCGCCTCGAGCCAGCGTTCCTCGAGCTTCTGCACCTCGGCGTCGATGTGCGCAAGCCGCCGACCGAGCTCGGCATAGTCCTCCGACCGAGCCTCGCCGCTGGCCAGCAGCGCCTGCACTTCGTCGCGCTCGGCGGCCAGCCGCGCGAGGCGCTCGTCGATGCGCTGGATCTCGATGCGCAGCGGCCGCGTCGCCTCGGCCAGGCGCGCGCGTGCAAGCTTGCCGGCCTGGCGCTCGTCGCGGGCCGTGCGCGATGCTGCTGCCGGTGCGGGCGCAGCGCCACCGGCCTGGTCTTTGGACCTCGAGGCAGCGGTCGCCGGTGGCGCCGCCGGAGCAGCCGCGAAGCCCGGGCGCGGGGGCAGGGGGGCGGGTTGGCCTCGCGCCACCGCCCGCGAGACCTCGAGCAGCCAGCGCTGGTAGTCGTCGAGGTCGCCGTCGAAGTCCTGCACGCCGCCTTGCGTGACAAGCCAGAACTCGTCGCAGACTTCGCGCAGCAGCGCGCGGTCGTGACTCACGAGCATCAGCGTGCCCTCGAACTCGTTGAGTGCGATCGACAACGCCTGCCGCGTGTCGAGGTCCAGATGGTTCGTCGGTTCGTCCAGCAGCAGCAGGTTCGGCCGCTGCCAGACGAGCATCGCGAGCACGAGGCGCGCCTTCTCGCCGCCGGAGAGGGAACCGACCGGCTGCGCGACCATGTCGCCGGTGAAGCGGAAGCGGCCAAGGAAATCCCGCAGTTCCTGCTCGCGCGCGGCTGGACCCAGGTCGCGCGCGAGGCGCACCATGTGCTGCAGCGGACCTTCGTCCGGCCGCAGCACGTCCAGTTCCTGCTGCGCGAAGTAGCCGATCGCCAGGCCCTTGCCCTCGGTGATGCGCCCACCGAGCGCCGGGAGCACGCGTGCGATCGTCTTCACGAGCGTCGACTTGCCCTGGCCATTGGCGCCGAGGATGCCGATGCGCTGCCCCGCTAGCACGCTGCGGTTGACCTTGCGCACAACGACCGTCGAGTCGCGTCCGGCGCCGGGCCGCCCCAAGCCGGGCGCCGCCCCCTCGGGGGGCGTGTCGCCGTACCCGGCGACCGGGGGCGCAAGGTATCCGCAGGCCAGGTCATCGAGCACCAGCATCGGGTTGGGCAGGCTCTCGGGCTCGCGGAACTCGAACTCGAAGTCACTCGCGGTCAGCACGGGCGCAAGCCGCTCCATGCGCGCGAGCGCCTTGACGCGACTCTGCGCCTGCCGCGCCTTCGTCGCCTTGGCCTTGAAGCGGTCGATGAAGCGCTGCAGGTGCGCGATCTTCTCCTGCTGGCGCGCGAAGGCGGCCTGCGCCTGCTCGAGGCGCTCGGCGCGCATCTCCTCGAAGGCCGTGTAGTTGCCCGTGTAGCGCATGAGGCGCGCGTCCTCGTGGTGCACGATGACCTTGCAGATCGCGTCGAGGAACTCGCGGTCATGGCTGATGACGATGAGCGTGCCCTCGAAGCGCTCGAGCCAGGATTCGAGCCAGACCAGCGCGTCCAGGTCGAGGTGGTTGGTCGGTTCGTCCAGCAGCAGCAGGTCTGCCGGGCACATCAGCGCGCGCGCGAGCTGCAGCCGCATGCGCCAGCCGCCGCTGAAGCTGTCGACCGGGGCCTCGAGCTGCTCGACGCGAAAACCCAGGCCCAGCAGCAGCGACTGCGCGCGTGCGCGCGCGTCGAAGGCGCCGGCTTCCTCCAGCGCCAGGTGCGCCTGCGCGATCGCGTTGCCGTCGCCGCTGCCTTCCGCCTGCGCAAGCAGCGCCTGTGCGCGCTGCAGCGGCACGTCGCCCTGCAGCACGAAGGCGGTCGCGCCCTCGGCGGTTTCGGGCATCTCCTGCGCGACTTCGGCGAGCTGCCAGCGCGGCGGCATCTCGACGTCGCCGGCATCGGCGTGCAACCGGCCCGCCAGCAGCGCGAAGAGGCTGGACTTGCCGGCGCCGTTGCGCCCGACCAGGCCCACCTTCTCCCCGGGCTGCAGCGTCAGGTTCGCCTGTTCGAGCACCACCTTGGTGCCGCGCCGCAGCGTGACGCCGCGCAGCGAGATCACGCCAGATCCCCCGCGGTCAGCAGCAGCACGGCGTCCTCGCCGGCGCTGGTTTCGAGCCACAGCGGCTGCAGACGCGGGAAGGCGGCGTCGAAGTGCGCACGCTCGTGGCCGACCTCGAGCAGCAGCACGCCGCTTTTTTCCAGATGCGCGGGCAGCGCCGGCAGCAGCGCGCGGATGAAGTCCATGCCGTCCTCGCCGCCGGCGAGCGCCAGTGCCGGCTCGGCGCGGTATTCGGGCGGCAGCGCCTGGATCGAGGCCCGATTGACGTAGGGCGGGTTGCAGAGCACGAGGTCGTAGCGGCCCTCGGCTGCGCCCAGACCGTCGCCCTGGCGCAGGCGTACGCGCGCTGCAAGCCCGTGGCGTTCGACGTTGCGCGCGGCCACGGCCAGGGCATCGGCAGAGAGGTCGGTCGCGTCGACGAGCGCCTCCGGCCAGGTCAGCGCCGCGAGGATCGCGAGACTGCCGCTGCCGGTGCACAGGTCAAGGATGCGCGCCGGCGGCTCCTGCAGCCAGGGATCGGCAAGTCCTTGCGTAATGAGCTCGCCGATCGGCGAGCGCGGCACGATCACCCGTTCATCGACGAAGAAGGGCAGTCCTTGCAGCCAGGCCTCGCCGGTCAGATAGGCGGCAGGCTTGCGCGTGGCGATGCGCTGCCCGATCAGCGCGTCGATGCCTTCGATATCGGCAGGCGTGAGCTCGCGCTGCGCGAACTCGTCCAGCGCATCCAGCGGCAAGCCCAGGCGCCAGAGCACCAGCCAAGCCGCTTCGTCGAAGGCGTTGGTCGTCCCGTGGCCAAAGCTCAGGCCCGCAGCGTCGAGACGCGCGGCCGCGCGCTCGACGATCTCGATCAAGCTCATGCCAGCAGCAGCTCCAGCGTGCGCCGGTAGATGTTCTTCAGCGGCTCGATCGCTGCGACCTCGACGTGCTCGTCGACCTGGTGGATGCTCGCGTTGACCGGGCCGAACTCGACAACCTGGTCGCACACAAGGCGGATGAAGCGCCCATCCGAGGTACCGCCGCTCGTCGAGAGCTCGGGCACGATGCCGCACTCGGCCCGGATCGCGGCGGCCAGCGCCTCGGAGAGCGTTCCCGGTTCGGTGAGGAAAGGCTCCGCCGAGAGCCGCCACTGGATCTCGTGCTCGACGCCATGGCGCTGCAGCACGTCCAGCACCCGCGCCTGCAGCGCCTCGGGGGTCGAGACCGGCGCGAAGCGGAAGTTGAAGTCGATCACCGCGTCGCCGGGGATCACGTTGCCGGCGCCGGTGCCGGCGTGGATGTTGCTGACCTGCCAGGTCGTCGGCGGGAAATGCGCGCTGCCCTCGTCCCATTGCGTGGCCGCGAGCTCGGCCAGCGCCGGCGCGACCACGTGCACCGGATTGCGCGCCAGGTGCGGGTAGGCCACGTGCCCCTGCACGCCGATCACGCGCAGCCGCGCGCTGAGCGAGCCGCGTCGGCCGTTCTTCACCGTGTCGCCCAGGCGCTGCACCGAGGTCGGTTCGCCGACGATGCAGGCTTGCAGGCGCTGCCCGCGCGCCTGCAGCCATTCGACGACGCGCACTGTCCCGTCGACGGCCTTCGATTCCTCGTCGCTGGTGAGCAGCAGGGCCACCACACCTGCATGGTCCGGACGCGCGGCGACGAATTCCTCGGCGGCAACGACCATTGCGGCGACCGAGGTCTTCATGTCGGCCGCGCCGCGTCCGTAGAGCCGGCCGTCGCGATGCGAGGGCACGAAGGGCGGCGTGGTCCAGGCGTCCTGCGGCCCGGGCGGGACGACGTCGGTGTGCCCGGCCAGCGCCACCGTCGGCCCCGGCCGCGATCCGTGGTGCAGCGCGTAGAGGTTGCTGACGACGCCGCCTTCGGGCCCATGCGGCAGCGGCACGCACTCGAAGCCGGCGGCCTGCAGGCGCTGCTGGATCAGTTCCTGGCAACCGGCGTCGTCGGGGCTGACCGACGGGCGCGCGATCAGTTCCTCGGCCAGGCGCAAGGCGGGCGTCATTTGCGCACCATCCACGGCGCCACCGGCGCACCGTCGTCGGGTCGCACATCGAGGGTGATCTCGGTGAAGCTCGGCTGCTCGGGCGCCTCTTCCTCCTTCTTCGGCGCGCTGCGCTGGGCCGGTGCCAACTCGTTCTGCAAGCGCCACAGCAGGTTGGTCGGCGAGTCGGCGTGCGCCATGCCTTCGTCGCGCGTGATCGCGTTCTCCGTGATCAGGCGCGCGATGTCCTGCTCGAAGGTCTGCGAGCCCTCGGCCATCGACTTCTCCATCGCTTCCTTGACCGCCGAGAAGTCGCCCTTCTCGATCAGCTCGGCAATGTACTTCGAGTTCAGCAGCACCTCGACCGCCGGGATGCGCCCGCCGGCGTTGCTGCGCAATAGGCGTTGCGAGACGATCGCGCGCAGCCCCGAGGCCAGGTCCGAGAGCAGCGCGGCGCGCGACTCCGGCGTGTAGAAGGACAGGATGCGCCCCAGCGCGTGATAGCTGTTGTTGGCGTGCAGCGTCGCCAGCACCAGGTGGCCCGAGAGCGCGTAGCTAATCGCCGAGGTCATCGTCTCGCGGTCGCGGATCTCGCCGATCAGGATGCAGTCCGGCGCCTGGCGCAGCGCGTTCTTCAGCGCCACCTGCAGCGAGACCGTGTCGCGGCCGACCTCGCGCTGGTTGACGATCGAGCGCTTGTTCGTGAACAGGAACTCGATCGGATCCTCGATCGTCAGAATGTGGCCGGTGAGCTGCTGGTTGCGCCATTCGAGCATCGACGCGAGCGTCGTGCTCTTGCCGGTGCCCGTGGCGCCGACCATCAGGATCAGACCGCGCTTCTCGACGACGAGCTGCGAGAGCACCGAAGGCACGCCCAGCGAATCCAGCGGCGGGATCTCCTGCGGGATGCAGCGGAACACCGCGGCGATGCTGCCGCGCTGCTTGAAGGCCGAGAGGCGGAAGCTGCCGACACGCGCGACGCCGATGCCGACGTTGAGCTCCCCGGTGTCGTCCAGCTCCTCGAGCTGCTGCGGTGTCAGCAGCTCGGCCAGGAGCTGGCGCGTCTGCGGAGGCGTCAGGATCTGGTCCGAGAGCTGCAGGATCTGGCCGTGGATCTTGATGAGGATCGGCGTATTGGCCGACATGTAGACGTCGGACGCGCTCTTCTCGGCCATCAGCCGTAGCACGCGCTCCATGTTGCCGCTCATCCGTGTTCTCCTTGAAGACCCGCGCGTCCCGGGGCCGCGCCCGGGCCATGCGCCGGATTCTAGGGAGGCGGCCACGAGGCGAACGCCGCGGGAGGGGCGGGAAAGGCGCGTAGAAGGCTTCAGCAGAACCCGCGGCCGAACGCGCCGGGGTCAAGGCCAAGGAAGCCAGCGTTACAGCGCGCCGCGGCAACCCGGCGCGCCGCAGCGGCAGGGCAGGCGCCCCTCGTGGTGCGTCTCACCGTAGTCCACCGTGATCTCCTCGCCGGTCGTGATGTCGCGCAGCGCGTAGAACTCGACGCGCCCCTGGCGGATGCAGAGCCGGGCGTTGGGGGCGCAGCCGTGGTTGGTGAAGCGCATCGGATCGGTGCTGAGGCCGAAGTCGATCGCCTTCCTCGCCGAGAGCTCGACGATCATCACGCGCTCGCTGCGCGTGGCGCGGATGCGCGCCTCGGCCACGCTGATCGACTCGCCGCGGATCTCGCCGATCTTGCGCCGGTTCGGGACCGGCTCGGCGGCGAAGACGCCGTGACCGTCGATCCGGCTTGGTCGCACGTCGACCGCGTACTTCTGCCAGGGTGGGCGCACGACCACCGGGGCGGAAGAGGCCGGGTGCTCCGGGTTCACGGCGGGAAATCAGCCTGGGTAAGCGGAAAGGTCCACCGGCGGCAGGGGCTTCCAGCCCTTCTTGCGGTGCTCGACGCTGACGAAGGTGCGGATGCCCCCGCGCACGAACCAGTCGGCGTGGATGCGGATGAAGCGCGGCGCGATCGCCGCAACCAGGTCGTCGACGATGACGTTCGTCACCTTCTCGTGGAACGCACCCTCGTTGCGGTAGCTCCAGAAGTAGAGTTTGAGGCTCTTGGTCTCGACGCAGAAGCGATCGGGAACGATCTCGATGCGAAAGTGCGCGAAGTCGGGCTGGCCGGTGAGCGGGCACAGGCAGGTGAACTCGGGCACGTCGAAGCGGATCACGTAGTCGCGCCCCGGAGCCGGGTTCGGGAAGGCCTGCAACTCCCGGCTCGGGCGCGTGGGCGGGACGGCGGCAGCGGCGCGTTCGGGCGGGGTCTTGGCAGGCATGGACGGGTCAAGGCGCAAGCCGGCCGCAGGGAGGGCCGGCGAGGCGGCGATGTTATCATTGCTAGCTCGATGCGCTCCCCCTTGCGAGCGCATTTTGTTATTCGAATCAATGACTTGGGCGCACGAGCGGTGTGCGCCTGCAGCGCGTGCGACTCAATCAGATCAAGCTCTCGGGCTTCAAGTCCTTCGCTGAACCGACGACCTTCCAGCTGCCGGGGCAGCGCGTGGGCGTCGTCGGCCCCAACGGCTGCGGCAAGTCCAACATCATCGACGCGGTGCGCTGGGTGCTCGGCGAGAGCAAGGCCAGCGAACTGCGCGGCGAGTCGATGCAGGACGTGATCTTCAACGGCAGCAGCCTGCGCAAGCCCGCCGGACGCGCCAGCGTCGAGCTCGTCTTCGACAACCAGGACGCGCGTGCCGGCGGCCCCTGGAACCAGTTCACCGAGATCGCCGTCAAGCGCGTGCTCACGCGCGAAGGCACGAGCAGCTACTACATCAACAATCAGCCGGTACGTCGCCGCGACGTGCAGGACGTGTTCCTCGGCACCGGTCTCGGGCCGCGCGCCTACGCGATCATTGGCCAGGGCACGATCAGCCGCATCATCGAGAGTCGCCCGGAGGAGCTGCGCCTCTTCCTCGAGGAGGCCGCCGGCGTCAGCAAGTACAAGGAGCGGCGGCGCGAGACCGAGGGCCGCCTGAAGGACACGCGCGAGAACCTCACGCGCATCGAGGACATCCAGCGTGAGCTTCACGCCAACGTGGAGAAGCTCGAGAAGCAGGCCGAGGTCGCCGGCCGCTACCGCGCGCTGCAGGACCAGGGCACGCTGAGGCTGCACCAGCTCTGGGTCCTCAAACAGCGCGACGCCGAACGCGATCACGAGCGCGCCAGGGTCGCCGTCGGCGAGGCGCTGGCCGCGCTCGAGGAACGCCAGGCCCAACTGCGCCACGTCGAGCTCGAGCTCGACGGCCTGCGGCAATCGCACTACGCCGCCAGCGACGCGCTGCACGCGCGCCAGGGCGCGCTCTCGCAGGCCGCGCTCGAGGTCTCGCGCCTCGAGGAGCGCATCCGCTACGTGATCGAAGGACGCGAGCGCGCGCAGCAGCGGCTGCAGGAGCTGCAGGCGCAGAACAGCCATTGGGCCGAGCGCGAGGCAGCAGCGGCCAAAGAGATCGGCGAGATCGCGGTGCGCATCGAGGTGGCGCACGAAGAGACCGAGTTGCTCGACGCGCAGGCGCAGGAACTGACGCTGCGGCTGCCGCAGGCCGAGGACGCGCTGCGCCGCGCGCAGGCGGCGAGCGGCCAGCAGCGCCAGGCCGTGGCCGAGGTGCAGCAGCAGATCCAGCTGCTGGCCGCCGACAGCCGTCACCTGGACGAGCAGGTGCGCGCACTGCGCACGCGCAGCGAGCGTCTGGCCGCCGAACGCCAGGGCCTGCAGAGCGTCGACCGCGCACGGCTGGCCGCACTCGGCGAACAGCACGAGCAGGCTGCCGAGCGCCAGGCGCAGGCCGAGGCGCGCCTGCAGGAACTGGTGGACCTGGTGCCGGCGCTGGACGAACAGCGCCGCGGGGCACAGGAGACGGCCGGGCGCGAAGCGGCGCGGCTCTCGGACCTCGCCGCGCGGCTGGAGGCGCTGCGTGCGCTGCAGGAGAAGGTGCAGACCGAGGGCAAGCTCAAACCCTGGCTGGCGCGCCATGGCCTCGAAGGCCTGGCCGGCTTGTGGACGCAGGTGCACATCGAGCACGGCTGGGAGCCGGCGCTCGAGTCTGCGCTGCGCGAGCGCCTGTCGGCGCTCTCGGTCGGCCAGCGGCTGGACATGGTTCGCGCCTTCGCCGCTGATGCGCCGCCGGCCAAGCTCGCTTTCTACGCCTTGCCTTCGATGGCGATCGCGAGCACACACCGCACGCTGCCCCGGCTGGCCGAGAAGCTGCGCGTGTCCGACGAGGGTCTGCGCGCGCTGCTGGCCGACTGGCTCGAGGGCGTCTACACCGCCGACTCGATCGACGAGGCGCTGGCCGCGCGCGATCGGCTCACGCACGGCGAAGTGATCATGACGCGCGAAGGCCACGCGGTGAGCCGGTTCGCGGTCGGCTTCTACGCGCCCGACTCCGAGCAGGACGGCCTGCTGCAGCGCGCGCAGGAGATCGAGAACCTCGAGCGCGAGCGGCGCGCGCAGGCGCTGATCGCCGACGAGGCGCGCAGCGCCGCGGTGCGCGCCGAGGCCGCGTACACGGAGGGCTCGCAGCATCTGGTGGCCGCGCGCCGCGACGCGAGCCTGGCGCAGACTCAGGCGCACGAGTTGCAGGTGCAGCTGCTGCGGCTGACGCAGCAGGCCGAGGCCGCGGACGCGCGTCGTAGCCAGCTCGAGGACGAGCTCGCCGGCATCGGCGCCGAGGACGAGACGCTGCAGGAGCGCCGCGAGCAGGGCCAGGCCCGGCTCGAGGAGCTGGACCTGCAACTGGGGCAGGCGCAGGAGCGCCACGCCGAGCTCGAGGACGCGGTGATCGCCGCCGAGCGCGTGCTTGCCGACGCGCGCGAGCAGCAGCGCAGCGCCGAGCGCCAGGCGCAGGAGGCGCGCTTTCAGGCGCGCGCACTGGCCGCCCGGCGTGATGAGCTGGAGCGCTCGATCCAGACGGCTCGCTCCCAGGTCGAAGCCAACGCGCAGGCGGGGGCGCAGATCGAGCTCGAACTCGGCAGCTACGACGATGCCGCGGCGCAGGCCGGACTGCAGACCGCCCTGGCGCTGCGCGTCGAGCGCGAGCAGGAACTCGGTGCAGCACGCAACGAGTACGAGGACATCAGCGGCCGGCTGCGCGCCGCAGAGGAGCAGCGGCTGCTCATCGAGCGAGGGCTCGAGCCGCTGCGCGAGCGGATCACGGGCCTGCAGCTCGAGGTGCAGGCGGCGCAGCTCGGTGGCGCGCAGTACCTGGAGCAACTGCAGGGGGCGCAGGCCGACCTGGAGGCGGTCGCGCGCTCGATCGAGGAAGGCGGCGTGCGCTTGCAGGGCCTGCAGGCCGAGATCGACCGCATCCAGCGCGAAGTCGCCGAGCTGGGCGCGGTGAACCTCGCCGCACTCGAGGAACTGGGCAGCGCGCGCGAGCGCAAGGTCCATCTGGAGGCGCAGAATGCCGACCTCGTGGAAGCCATCCGCACCCTCGAGGAAGCGATCCATCGCATCGACCTGGAGACGCGCGAGCTGCTCGGCGAGACCTTCGACAAGGTCAACGAGCACTTCGGGCAGATGTTCCCGAGCCTCTTCGGCGGCGGCACCGCACGCCTGGTGATGACCGGCGACGAGATCCTCGACGCCGGCGTGCAGGTGATGGCACAGCCGCCCGGCAAGCGCAACTCGACGATCCACCTGCTCTCCGGCGGCGAGAAGGCGCTGACGGCGATCGCGCTGGTGTTCGCGATCTTCATGCTCAACCCGGCGCCGTTCTGCCTGCTCGACGAGGTCGACGCGCCGCTGGACGACGCCAACACCGAGCGCTATGCGCGCCTGGTGACGAAGATGTCGGAAAAGGGCACGCAGTTCCTCTTCATCAGCCACAACAAGATCGCGATGGAGATGGCCGAGCAGCTGATCGGCGTGACGATGCAGGAGCAGGGCGTCTCGCGCATCGTCGCGGTCGACATGCAGGCCGCGATCGGCCTGGCCGAGGCCGCGTAGCGGTGCAGGGGGACGGATCGATGACGCTGGGCACCTCGCTTGCGCTGCTGGGCGTCGTCGTGCTGGCGCTGGTCGCCGCGCAGGGCTGGTGGATGATGCGCCGCGCGGCGCCCCGCCGGCCTGCGCGTCCGCCCCCCGCCGGTCCTGCCGAACGCGTCGAGCCGGGCCTGGGCGATGCCGGCAGCGCCGACCTGCCGCCGCAGCCGCCGGAGCCGATGCTGCGTCCGGCGCCGCTGCGGCGCCCGTTGCGCATCGATGCCCTGATCGATGCCGTCGTTCCGATCGCGCTCGAGGCGCCGGCCAGCGGCGACTTCCTGCTCTCGCACCTGCCGGCCAGCCGCAGGGTCGGCAGCAAGACGATGCTGGTGGAAGGCCTGGACGGCGAACGCGAAGAATGGGCTTGGCCCGAACCCGGCCATCGCTATACCGAACTGCAGGCGGGGGTGCAACTGGTCAGCCGCAGCGGCGCCCTCAACGAGATCGAGTACTCCGAGTTCGTACAGAAGGTGCAGGCCTTGTGTGACGCGGTCGGCGGCGTGCCCGACTTCCCGGACATGCTCGACGTCGTTGCCCGGGCGCGCGAGCTCGACGCCTTCGCCGGCCCACTGGATGCGCAGCTGACGGTCACGCTGCGCGCCAACGAGATTGCCTGGTCGGTCGGATTCGTGCAGCAGTGCGCGCAGCGGCTGGGCTTCGTCGCCGGGCCGGTTCCGGGGCGGCTGGTGCTGCCGGCGGCGGAGGAAGGCGCGCCGCCGTTGCTCGTGCTCGCCTTCGACCCGCAGGCGGCACTGGCCGAGCAGCCGCAGGCAGCGGCGCTGCGCGAGTGCACGCTGTCGCTGGACGTGCCGCAGTCCGAGGAGAAGTCCGAGCCCTTCCCGGCCTGGCACAACGCCGCGCGCACGCTTGCCGACGACATGAGCGCGACCCTCGTCGACGACCGGGGCCAGCCGGTGACACTGCACGCCTTTGCCGCGATCGGCAACGAGCTGCAGCGGATCTACCGCGCGCTCGAATCGCACGATCTCGCCGCCGGAACGCCGGCCGCGCGGCGCCTCTTCAGCTGATGGACCTCGCCGGCAGCGCGGTCGCGATGGCGCTGCTGATTGCAGGTGGTGCCTTCCTCGCGATCGCGGAGATCTCGCTCGCCGCCTCGCGCCGACTGCGCCTGCGGCAGATGGCCGACGAGGGCGAGGCGCGCGCCGGGCGCGTGCTCGCGGTGCAGCAGGAACCGGGGCACTTCTTCACCGTCGTGCAGATCGGTGTCAACATGGTCGCGATCCTTGGCGGCATCATCGGCGAGGGCGCGTTCACGCCGGCGTTTTCGGCGGCGCTGTCGCCGTGGCTCGGGCCGGATCTGGGCGGCAAGATCGGCTTCGGACTCTCGTTTGCGCTCGTGACGATGTGCTTCGTCGTGCTCGCCGACCTGATCCCCCGGCGCGTCGGCATGGCGGAGCCCGAGCGCGTCGCGGTGCGCGTGATCGGGCCGATGCTCTTCCTCGCGCGCCTGCTGCTGCCACTGGTGTGGCTGCTCAACGGCATCACCGACCTGCTGATGCGCGCGCTGCACCTGCCGGCTGAGCGCAAGGAACGGATCACCGCGGCCGACATCCTCGCGCTGGCCGAGGCCGGCGCCCAGTCGGGCACCGTGGCCGACGCCGAGCAGCGCGTGATCGAGAACGTCTTCGAGCTCGAGACGCGCAACGTCGAGAGCGCGATGACACCGCGCGAGCGCATCGTGTTCCTCACGCTCGACGACGACGAGGCCTACATCCGCAGCCGCATCGCCGCGCAGCCGCACTCGACCTTCCCGGTCTGCGACGGCAGCATCGACCGGCCCGTGGGCTACGTCGACTCGGCCGACCTGTTCCAGCGCGTGCTCAACGGCGAGCCCTTGTCGCTGCGCGGCGAATCGGGACGTGCGCTGCTGCGCAAGGTGCTGATCGTGCCCGATCGGCTGACGCTGGCCGAGATGCTGGCGCAGTTCCGCCAGGCACACGAGGACTTCGCGCTCATCGTCAACGAGTACGCGCTGGTCGTGGGCGTGATCACGCTCAACGACGTGATGAGCACGGTCATGGGCAGCCTCGTCGTCCCCGAGGACGAGGAGCGCATCGTGCGCCGCGACGACGGTTCCTTCCTCGCCGACGGCATCACGCCGATCGCCGAGCTCAGCCACGCGCTGGGCGTCACCGACTGGCCGCAGGCCGGTCAGTACGACACGCTGGCCGGGTTCCTGATGGTGATGCTGCGCCGCCTGCCGCGCCGCACCGACCGGGTGCAGTGGGAGGGCTGGCGCTTCGAGGTCATGGACGTGGACAGCCACCGGGTCGACCAGGTGATGATCACGCGCAGCGAGCCGGCGCAGGCGCCCGGCGAAGGAGGCCGCACTTGAACGCAGCTGCCGCCGTCAGCGCGCGCGCCGCCGAACTGCGCACGCTGCTGCAGCACCACGCCTACCGCTACTACGTGCTCGACGCGCCCGAGATCCCGGACGCGGATTACGACCGCCTCTTCGCCGAGCTGCAGGCGATCGAGGCCGCGCACCCCGAGCTGCGCACCCCCGACAGCCCGACGCAGCGCGTCATCGGCCAGGTGCTGGAAGGCCTCGCGCCGGTGCAGCACCGGGTGCCGATGCTCTCGATCCGCACCGAGACCGACACCACGGCCGGCGGCGCGCAGGCCTTCGACGCCCGCGTGCGGCGCGAGCTCGGCCTTGCCGACGACGCGCCGCCCATCGCCTACTGCACCGAACTGAAGTTCGACGGCCTGGCGATCAACCTCCGCTATGAGGGCGGCGTGCTCGTGCAGGCCAGCACCCGCGGCGACGGGCAGACCGGCGAGGACGTAACGCACAACGTGCGCGCGATCGGCCAGGTGCCGCTGCGCCTCTTCGGCGAAGCGCCGCCGGTGATCGAGATCCGCGGCGAGGCCTACATGCGTCGCGACGACTTCGAGCGCCTGAACGAGCGCCAGCGCGAGAAGGGCGCGAGGACCTTCATCAACCCGCGCAACACCGCGGCCGGCGCGATCCGCCAGCTCGACAGCGCCGGCATGGCCGACAAGCGCCTGAGCTTCTTCGCCTATGGCCTGGGCGAGGTGCGGGGCTGGGCGCAGCAGCCGGCGACCCACAGCGCCACGCTGGACGCGATCGCGGCCTTCGGCGTGCCGGTCTGTGCCGAGCGCGCGGTGGTGCACGGTGCTGCCGGGCTCGTCGCCTTCCACGAGCGCATCGCCGCCGAGCGCGACCGCCTGCCCTTCGACATCGACGGCGTCGTCTACAAGGTCGACTCGCTCGAGCTGCAGCAGCGCCTGGGCTTCGTCACGCGCGAGCCGCGCTGGGCCGTGGCGCACAAGTACCCGGCGCAGGAGCAGACGACGCGGCTGGATGCGATCGAGGTGCAGGTCGGCCGCACCGGCAAGCTCACGCCGGTGGCGCGGCTCACGCCCGTGTTCGTCGGCGGCACCACGGTCAGCAACGCGACGCTGCACAACCTCTTCGAGCTGCGACGCAAGGGCGTGCGCGTCGGCGACGAGGTCATCGTGCGCCGCGCCGGCGACGTGATCCCCGAGATCGTCGGGCGCATCCCCGCACCGCGCCCGCGCTACGTGCGGAATTTCCACATGCCCAAGACCTGCCCGGTCTGCGGCAGCGCCGTGCTGCGCGAACGCGGCAGCGTCGAGCACCGCTGCAGTGGCGGCCTGTACTGCCCGGCGCAGCGCAAGCAGGCGCTGCTGCACTTCGCCGGCCGGCGTGCGCTGGACATCGAGGGCCTGGGCGAGAAGCTCGTCGACCAGCTCGTCGACGGCGAGCTCGTGCACGGGCTGCCCGAGCTCTACGCGCTCGACGCCACGCGCCTGGCCGCACTCGATCGCATGGGCGAGAAGAGCGCGGCCAAGCTCGTCGCGATGCTCGAGCGCAGCAAGCACACGACGCTCGCACGCTTCCTCTACGCCCTGGGCATCCGCCACGTCGGCGAATCGACCGCGCGCGACCTGGCCCGCCATTTCGGCCGAATGCAGCGCGTGATGGACGCCAGCGTCGAGGACCTGCAGCAGGTGCCCGACGTCGGCCCGGTGGTCGCGCAGAGCATCCACAGCTTCTTCGCGCAGCCGCACAACCGCGAGGTCGTCGAACAGCTGCGCGCGGCCGGCGTGAGCTGGCCCGAGTCGGACGGCCTGATGGACCAGGCCGGCCCTGAGGCGACGACGCAGGCCGCGCTGCCGCTTGCCGGCAAGACGATGGTGCTGACCGGAACGCTCCCCACGCTCACGCGCGACGAGGCCAAGGCGCTGATCGAGGCCGCGGGCGGCAAGGTCGCCGGCTCGGTCTCGAAGAAGACCTTTGCGGTGATCGCCGGTGACGAGGCCGGCAGCAAGCTGGAGAAGGCACGCGAGCTCGGCATCACGGTGCTCGACGAGGAAGGCCTGCGCGGGCTGCTCGGGGAAGACGGATAGGGAGAGTCGGACCGCAGATCGCTTGACAACCGGTTGCTTTTAATGGAAACTGGTTGGCATGCAACGAACCGAACCGACTTCGAACCCGACGGCACCGGTCGAACTCGTCACCGAGTTCACTCTCGCCGTCTTCCGCCTCAACGGCGTCCTGCTGCACTGGGGCGACGAGTTGGTCGCGCCGCTTGGCCTCACCAGCGCGCGCTGGCAGATGCTGGGCGCCATCGCGCTCGCCGCGACGCCGCTCTCTGCCCCGCAGATCGGGCAGGCCATGGGCGTCACGCGGCAGGGCGCGCAAAAGCAGCTGAATCTGCTTCTGGATCAGGGCCTGGTCGAAGCGCGGGCCAACCCCGCGCACCGGCGCTCGCCGCTCTACGTCCTGACGCCGAAGGGTCAGACGCTCTACCGGCAGGCCGATGCACTCTGGACCCGGGAGGCGCTCAAGCTCGCCACGCTCGTCCCGGCGGCAGCGCTGCGAAGCGCCGCGCGAACGCTCGAATCCCTGCAGCTCGCGCTGCAGCCCCAACTACCTTCCTTGGAGGATCCATCATGAAATCGAAACCGCACGCCACCTTCGGCGCCATTGCGCTGCTTTGCATCGCCACCTTCTGGACCTCGACCGTCGTCTCGGAGCTGTTCATGGAACCGGCCGCCGTGGTCGCCGTCAAGAACGCGATCCTCGCCGGCATGTGGCTGCTCGTGCCCGCGATGGCCGCAACCGGCGGCAGCGGGTTCGCGCTGGCCAAGGGGCGATCGGGCCGCCTCGTCGAAGTCAAGAGCCGGCGCATGAAGTTCGTTGCGGCCAACGGCCTGCTCGTTCTGCTGCCCAGCGCCTTCATGCTCGCGGCCTGGGCCAACGCAGGCCGCTTCGACGGCGTCTTCTACGCGCTTCAGGCCCTGGAACTGCTGGCCGGTGCGACGAACATCACGCTGCTCGCGCTGAACATGCGCGACGGCTTCAAACTTCGCGGTCGACGCGTTGCGCCATCGCCGGTGGCCGCTGCGAGCCGCTGACACGCTGCTCATGCTTGCGCCATGACGGGGCCGCACGGCGCGAGTCGGACGTTGGAACATTGCGCCACATTCCGGGCGCGGAGGACCCGCGCCTCAGCTTTCGGCCGCAAGCTCCCCGTTGATGCGGACCTGTCCGGCCTTGTTGTCGACCGTCAGGTGCGCGTCATACCAGGTGAGCGTGGGTCGCGCGCCGAAGATCTGCGTGTATTCGGCGAGCTTTTCCTCCGTGAACCAGGCTTCCGCCGCAGCGCGGCTCTCCCAGACGTAGACACCGCCTGCGCCGTCGGCACCACGCACGTAGTCCTTGCTGATCAGGCCGCGCTCGCCCAGCTTGGCAAACATCGGCGCCGAGCGCTTGGCGATCTCGATGAACTTCTCCTCGGTGGGCACCGGAAGCCGGAAATGGCAGACGACGATGCAGGGGGTCATAGGCTCGCTCCTCGACGTGGTGGGCTGCGAGTATCAGGTCGGCGAGAGCCGGGAACGCAGCGCGCGCACCGCGCGCACCGCGCTGTCGACCATGGTGAGCACCGGGGCCTTGGCGCAGCGGGCGTGGCTCAGTTCTGCAGGATCTTGCCGAGGAAGTCCTTGGTGCGCGGCTGGCGGTTCTCCGGGTGGCCGAAGAACTCCTCCTTGCTGCAGTCCTCGAGGATGTGGCCGCCGACGTCGATGAAGATCACGCGGCTGGCGACCTTGCGCGCGAAGCCCATCTCGTGCGTGACGACCATCATCGTCATGCCCTCCTTGGCCAGCCCCACCATCACGTCCAGCACCTCGCCCACCATCTCGGGATCGAGCGCCGAGGTCGGCTCGTCGAACAGCATCACGATCGGGTCCATCGAGAGCGCCCGCGCGATCGCCACGCGCTGCTGCTGGCCGCCCGAGAGCTGACCCGGGAACTTGTCCTTGTGTGCCATCAGACCCACGCGGTCGAGCATCTTCAGGCCGCGCGTCCTGGCCTCGTCGGCGCTGCGCCCGAGCACCTTGATCTGCGCGATGGTCAGGTTCTCGGTCACCGAGAGGTGGGGAAACAACTCGAAGTGCTGGAACACCATGCCGACCTGGCTGCGCAGCTTGGGCAGGTCGGTGGTCGGGTCGGTGACCTTGATGCCGTTGACGATGATCTCGCCCTTCTGCACCGGTTCGAGCGCGTTGATGGTCTTGATCAGCGTGGACTTGCCCGAGCCCGAGGGCCCGCACACCACCACCACATCGCCCTTGTTGATGTCGACCGAGCAGTCGTGCAGCACCTGAACCGGGCCGTACCACTTGGAGACGTTCTTCACCTGGATCATGGGTTCGGACATGGATGCGGCTCCTTCAACGGATGATGGCGATCTTGCGGTGGAGGCGCTTGACCACCGTCGAGAGCGAGAAGCTGATGATGAAATAGACCACTGCCGCGAGCAGGTACATCTCGATCGGGCGGCCCAGGTTCTTGCCGGCGGTCTCGAAGCCCTTGAGCAGGTCGTAGGCGCCGATGGCATACACCAGCGAGGTGTCCTGGAACAGGATGATGGTCTGCGTCAGCAGCACCGGAAGCATATTGCGAAACGCCTGCGGCAGGATCACGAGCGTCATGTTCTGCTTGTAGCTCATGCCCAGCGCCTGGCCGGCGAAGATCTGCCCGCGCGGGATGGACTGGATGCCCGCGCGCATGATCTCGCTGAAGTACGCCGCCTCGAAGGCGATGAAGGTGATGATGGCCGAATACTCCGCCCCGATCGGCTGCCCGATGATCAGCGGCACCAGCAGGAAGAACCACAGGATCACCATCACCAGCGGCACCGACCGCATCACGTTGACGTAGAACGCGGCCGGCAGGTCAAGCCACTTCAGGCCCGACAGGCGCATCAGCGCCAGCAGCGTGCCGAAGAACACGCCGCCGGCGGTGGCGATCGCGGTCAGCGTCACGCTGAAGACGAAGCCCTTGACGATGAAGTCCTGGACCAGCGACCAGGTGAAGATCGAGAAGTCGAGGTTCAGCACGTCAGTGCCCTCCCGCCCCGGCTCCGGCCGCGACGAAGCCCGGCACGCGCGCACGCTTCTCCATCCAGGCGAACACGCGGTTCACCACCAGCGCCGAGATCGCGTACAGGATGGTCACCGCGATGTAGACCTCGATCGGCCGCGCGGTTTCCTCGCCCACCTGCAGTGCGTATTGCGTCAGCTCCGGGATCGAGACCGCGAATGCCACCGCCGAGTTCTTGAAGATGTTCATCGACTCGCTGGTGAGCGGCGGAATGATGATGCGGTACGCCATCGGCAGCAGCACGTAGCGGTAGTACTGCGGCGTGGTGAAACCCAGCGCCATGCCGGCGTAGCGCTGGCCCTTGGGCAGCGCCTGGATGCCTGCGCGCACCTGCTCGGCGATGCGCGCCGAAGTGAACAGGCCCAGCGCCAGCACCACCAGAATGAAGGACGGAAAGTCCTTCATCGGCGGCACCAGTGCCGGCACCACGAAGTACCACAGGAAGATCTGTACCAGCAGCGGGATGTTGCGGAACAGCTCCACCCAGCCGTTGCCGAAACGCACCCAGCCCGGGCTGTCCGGCAGCGTGCGGATGACGCCGATGATCGACCCCACGATCAGCGCCACCGCCAGCGCGGTGAGCGAGACCGACACCGTCCAGCCCCAGGCGGACAGCAGCCAGTCGAGATAGGTGATGTCCTGACCGTGGCCGAAGCAGCCAGGCATCACGTTGCCGTCCAGGGTGTCCTTGCAGAACACCGACCAGTCCATCGCCATGAAGAACCTCCTCCTGTGGCCGGGCTTGCGGTGCCAGCGGACCTCTCTCAAGGAACGAAGGGCCGCTCCCGAGTTCCTTGACCCCCACGGGGGGCGGGCCGGGCGCAGCCCGGCCCTGGGGGCACTCTATAGCCGCGAACGCCCACCTGGAGCCAGGTGGGCGTCGCGCAGGATCATGCCGAAAGCAGGTGCGGCACGATCACTTGACGGCGTAGTCCTCCATCGGCTTGTCGTTCGGATGCGCCCAGGCGTCCTTGGTGCTCGCGGACGCCGGCATGTTGAGGTTCACGTTGTTGGGCGGGATCGGCTGCATGAACCACTTGTCGTAGAGCTTTGCCAGCGACCCATCCTTGATCTGACGCACGATGGAATCGTCGATCGCCTTCTTCAGCTTGGTGTCGCCCTTGGGCAGCATGCACGCGATCGGCTCGACCGACAGCGTCTCGCCGACGATCGCGAAGTCCTTCGGGTTCTTGGCGCGCGCGATGTTGGCGGCGAGGATCGAGCCGTCCATCACGAACGCATCTGCGCGACCCGACTCCAGCAGCAGGAAGCTGTCGGCGTGGTCCTTGCCCGTCACCTCCTTGAAGTCGATGCCTTCGGCGCGCTTGTTCTTGCGCAGCGTCTGCACGCTGGTGGTGCCGGTGGTAGTGGCCACCGTCTTGCCCTTCAGGCCGGCGATGCCATTGATGCCCGAGTTGGCCTTGACCGCGATGCGCACCTCCTCCACGTAGGTGGTGTAGGCGAAGTCCACGTCCTTCTGGCGCGCCAGATTGTTGGTGGTGGAGCCGCATTCGAAGTCGATGGTGCCGTTCTGGATCAGCGGGATGCGGTTCTGCGAGGTGATCACCTGGTAGTTGATCTTGAGCGGCTTGCCCAGCTGCTTGCCCATGTCGTCGACGATGCGCTCGGCCATCTCGGTGTGGAAGCCCACGTACTTGCCGCCGCCCAGCGTGAACGCCAGGCCCGAGGAATCGCGCACGCCCAGGTTGACCGCGCCGCGTTCGGCGATCTTGGCCAGCGTGTCCGGCGCCTGCGCCAGCACCGCACCCCCCGCCAGGGCCAGGATGGAGAACGCAATCAGCTGCTTCTTCATGAAGACGTCCTTTCGTCGAAGAATCGGGCCTCTGGGAATGAGAGCCACCGGCCGCCATTCTACGGATCGGCATCTCCTGGAAAACGCTTAGACGCCGCGCTCGGCGGGGCCCGATTTCTGCCGCCCACGCTCCTGGCCGCTGCTAGCCGCCCGCGCGAAGTCGCTCATCTTTCGGCTTATCCCTGAGGGCGGGGCAGGACCTGACTTTGCGCGCCGTTCGTCGCCGCGTGCAAGGCGGCCGTCAAGCGCTCGACGATGGCGTCGAGCTCGGCATCGGAGACGATGAACGGCGGTGCCAGCAGCACGTGGTCGCCCACCCGACCGTCGATCGTGCCGCCCATCGGATAGACCATGAGGCCGCGCGCCATCGCCTCGCGGCGCACCGCGGCGTGGACCTTCAGCGCCGGGTCGAAGGGCGTCTTGCGCGCGCGATCCTGCACCAGCTCGAGCGCCATGAAGAGCCCGCGCCCGCGGATGTCGCCGACGAACGGGTGCTCACCGAACGCCTGGGCCAGGCGCTCGGCTAGCCCGCGACCCTGGTGCCGGACGCGTTCCAGCAGGCTGTCGCGCTCGATCACCTGCTGCACCGCCAGCGCCGCCGCACAGGCCAGCGCGTGGCCGATGTAGGTGTGGCCATGCTGGAACAGGCCGCTGCCGCGCGCGAAGGCGTCGACGATCTTCGCCTGCGCGAGCACCGCGCCGATCGGCTGGTAGCCGCCGCCCAGGCCCTTGGCGATGGTCATCAGGTCCGGGACAACGCCTTCCTGCTCGCAGGCGTGCAGCGTGCCGGTGCGCCCCATGCCGCACATGACCTCGTCGAGGATGAGCAGGATGCCGTGACGGTCGCAGAGCTCGCGCACGCCGCGCAGGTAGCCGGGCACCGGCGGCAAGGCGCCCGCGGTTGCGCCGACGACGGTCTCGGCGACGAAGGCGATCACCCGGTCGCTGCCGAGCTGCTCGATCGCGTCCGAGAGCTCCTGCACAAGGCGCTGCCCGTACTGCTCGGGCGTCTCGTCCTCACGCCGGTCGCGGTACTCGTAGCAGGGCGACACGTGCGTGACCGGGATCAGCAGCGGCGCGAACTGCCGCCGGCGCCAGGCGTTGCCGCCGACGGCCAGCGCCCCCAGCGTGTTGCCGTGATAGCTCTGGCGCCGCGCGATGAAATGCTCGCGCTGCGGCTGGCCGATCTCGACGAAATACTGGCGCGCCATCTTCAGCGCCGCCTCCACCGCCTCCGAGCCGCCGCTGACGAAGTAGGCGTGCGTGATGCCCGCAGGCGCACGCTGGATCAGGTGATCGGCCAGCTGCTCGGCGACCTCGGTCGTGAAGAAGCTCGTGTGCGCGTAGGCCAGGCGGTCGAGCTGCGCGTGCATCGCCGCGCGCACGTCCGGGTGGCTGTGTCCCAGGCACGATACCGCGGCGCCGCCGGAGGCATCGATGTAGCGTCGGCCCTCGGCGTCGATCAGGTGGACACCTTCGCCGGCGACGGCAATAGGCAGCGTCGAGGCAGGCTGGCGGTGCAGGATATGGCTCATGATCGTTCGAGGCGGCTGGGTTCGAGACCGATGGACCCTGACGGATCCGGCATTGTGACGAGCGCCCGACCGCTGCGCCGGCACCTGGACGAAGAGGGGAAGAGGGGAAGAGCGGAATAAGGGAAAGAGGGCCCGCCTGAACGGAACCGCACGGCGCTGCGGAGCCTGCGTGCACACTTCGGCCAAGGGCGCGCCCATGGTTCACGAAGCTTTACACGACCTCGTCTGCCGTGATCGTCGCTGGCGCGTTGTTCCTGGGGAACCTCGGTCACCGTCCGCGAAAGGCACTGTCATGCGCCAGACACGAAGCGCTTCCTCGCGCCCGCTCTTCCTCTTGCTGCTGTGGATCATGCTCGCGCTGCTGGGCGTGCTCGCGACGCCACGGGTGCAGGCGCAGGACGACGCCGATCCGCCCGGGCGGGTGGGACGCATCGCTGTGCGCGAGGGCTCGGTGTGGTGGTTCGACGATGGACAGCAGGCCTGGTCCGATGCGCAGCCGAACCTGCCTCTGACGGGAGGCGACCGCGTTGCAAGCGACCCTGGCGCTTGGGCGGAGCTTCGCATCGGCTCGACCGCGCTGATGCTGAGCGAGAGCAGTGAGCTGGTCTTCGATCGCCTGGACGACGAGCAGATCCGCATCCGCGTCGTGCGCGGCAATGTCGCCCTGCTCGTGCGCACGGACGAGGTCGCCCGAGAGATCTGGCTCGGCACCGACGATGTCTGGCTGCAGCCCTTGCGCGCCGGCCGTTACCGGCTGCAGCGCGAAGGCGCGATGACCGAGGCCACGAGCTGGGGCGGCGAGCTCCAGCTGGCCGACAGCAGCCGTCTCGTCGTCGATGCCGGACGACGTGCGCAGTTGTGGCGCGAAGGAGGCGAAATGCGGATCCGGATGCTCGCGTCGGTGGAAGACGCCTTCGCAACGCGCGTGCTCACGACGGATCGCAGCGTGCAGGACGCTGCTGCTGCACGCTACGTCTCGCCCGAGACGACCGGTTACGAGGATCTCGATCGCTACGGCCGCTGGGAACAGCATCCCGAGTACGGCCCCGTGTGGTATCCGCTTGGTGTGGCCGTGGGCTGGGCCCCCTACCGCGACGGCCGCTGGGTGTGGGTGAGCCCCTGGGGCTGGACCTGGGTCGACGCCGCGCCCTGGGGTTTCGCGCCGTTTCATTACGGGCGCTGGATGCAGTGGCGCGCGCGCTGGGTCTGGGTGCCCGGCCCCTACGTGCCGCGCCCGGTCTGGGCACCGGCGCTCGTGACCTGGATCGAGGGGCCATCGATCGGCATCGGGATCCGCATCGGCTCGACCAGTCTGAGCTGGATGCCCCTGGCGCCATGGGAGCCACTCGTTCTCGGCTACCGGACCAGTCCGCGCTACCGCGCCCGCATCGAGCCGCCGCAGTGGTACCGCTACAGCCCGCCGCCGGGCTGGAAGCGGGACGTCCATCCCGGTCGCGGCGACGGGCATCACGGCGTCACCGTGATTCCCGCGACCTCCTTGCGCCCGCCGCCACCGCCGGTGACGATGCGCCCCCGGCCGATGCCCATTCCGTCGCCACGGCCAGACCTCCGTCCCGAGCCTGCGCGCCCGCTGCCGCCCTCGCCGCGCGAACACGAATGGCAGCGTGGCGATCTCAAGCCGCAAGTCCCGCACGCCGATCGCGAGGCAGGGCCTTCGCGCCTGCGGCCACCAGTGCCGCGGGAGAACGAGCGCCCCTTGATCGACCGTGGCCCGCCACCGGCATGGTCCGCTCCACGGTCCCCGGGCTTCACGCAGCGACCGCCGGCTCCCCAGGCTCCGGCTCCGGCTCCATCCCCGGCCGCACCCGTGCTGGAGACGCCGCCGCCCGGGCTCTCCCACGGGGCGCCGCGCATCGGGCCGGGCAGCCGGACCGGCGAGGCCCGGCTGCCCGGACGAGCTGTCGAACGGGAGGGCGGACGCGAACACCGGCCCGGCTTCGGGCGCGACCCCGAACGCCTGCCCGAGCGCGAGAGCGCGCCGAGCGGCGCCCGCAGCATCGAGCAGCGTCCGGACCGGCCCCCGGCGACACGCGGCAACCGTCCTGAGCGCGAAGCCGCCCGCTGAGCACTGACTTTGGACTCGCAGCCGGGCCTCTCGGTCTGCGCCTTGGCCTTGGCGAGCCTCGAGCGCGATTCGCACGCGACTCGACTCGGGTCCGTCGAGGATTTGCCGAACCCTCCCGGCGGGTGCGCTGCCGGGCCCGCTCGCGCCCGGGCGCGCGTGGCCCTGCAGCTTGGGGGTTCAGCGCAGCAGCGGCTGCAGCGCCGGCCAGACGTTGTCCAGCATCCGTGGGTGCGCTTCGGCCTTCGGATGGATGCGGTCGGGCTGGAAGAGGGCGACCGGATCGGGCGCGTCGGCGATCCCCGCCAGCAACATCGGCACGAGCGTGACCTTGCTCGTCTTCGCGACGCGGACGAAGAGCTGCTCGAAGTCCTCGCTGTAGCGGCGCCCGTAGTTAGGCGGCACCTGCATCCCGACGAGCAGAACGCGGGCGCCGGCCGCCTGGGCCGCCTGCACCATCGCCTGCAGGTTGTCCTCGGTGCTCGCCAGCGGCAGGCCGCGCAGCGCGTCGTTGCCGCCGAGCTCGATGATCAGCAGCGCCGGCCGGTGCTGCTGCAGCAGCGCGGGCAGGCGGCTGCGGCCGCCCGCGGTCGTGTCGCCGCTGACGCTGGCGTTGACGACGCGCCAGGACAGTTTCTGCTGCGAGAGCCGTTGCTCGAGCAGGGCCACCCAGCCGCTGCCGCGCGCGATGCCGTATTCGGCCGAGAGGCTGTCGCCGACGACGAGCAGCGTGCGCTGGCCGCGCTCGCCGCCGCCATCTCCTGCTTTCCCTTCCGCTTCCGCTTTCGCGGGCGCCTTGGGCGCAGCGTGCGCAGGCAGGCTGCCGAGCGCCGCCGCGAGCGTACCGGCAAGCAGGCTACAGTCGCGCAGCCATTGCCGTCTGTTTCGCGCGCGCATGCCATCGCCCATCATTTCGGTCCAGAACCTCTGCAAGCAGGTGGAAGATGCCACCGGGGTCCTGACGATTCTCCATGACATCAGCTTCGAGCTCGCGCCGCGGGAATCGGTCTCGATCGTCGGCGCCTCGGGCTCGGGCAAGAGCACGCTGCTGTCGATCCTCGCCGGGCTGGACGTGCCGAGTTCGGGCCGCGTCGTCGTCGCCGGCACCGACCTGTTCTCGCTCGACGAGGATGCGCGCGCCGCGCTGCGCGCTCGGCAGATGGGCTTCGTCTTCCAGAGCTTCCAGCTCCTCTCGCACCTGAACGCGCTCGAGAACGTGATGCTGCCGCTCGAGCTGATGGGCCGGACCGATGCCCGCGCTGCCGCGACCGAGATGCTGCGCCGGGTGGGGCTTGGCGAGCGCCTCTCGCACTACCCGCGCGTGCTCTCGGGCGGGGAACAGCAGCGGGTGGCGCTGGCGCGCGCCTTCGTCGTGCGCCCGGCGCTCCTGCTTGCCGACGAACCCACCGGGAGTCTGGACTTCGCCACCGGCGAGAAGGTGATGGAGCTGATGTTCGAGCTCAACCGCGAAGTCGGGACCACGCTCGTGCTGGTGACGCACGACAGCGCGATCGCGGCGCGCTGCGACCGCCAGCTGCGCATCGAGGCCGGGCGACTCGTTCCCGAGGCGGCTCAGGCGCCGCAGGGCTCACAGCCGACGCAGGCGCCGGTTCAGGCGCTTTCGGCGGGCAGCGCGTAGGGCAGGCGGCCCAGCGTAAGCGCCGGGCCATCGGCGCTGCCCAGGTGCAGGCTGCCGCCCTGGGTGGCGGCGATCTTCAGTTCGGCAAACGCATCGTGTTCGCCTTCGGCGAGCGACCCCGCGAGCGCGACCATGCCCGCAGGCTGTCCGGGGTCTGCGCTGTGGAAGATCTCCTGGCCGGGCGCCATCGCGACGCTGCCGTGCAGCAGGAAGCCGCGCCGCTTGAGCGTGCCGCGGTACTGGCTGCGCGCGACCACTTCCTGCCCCGGATAGCAGCCTTTCTGGAAACCGACGCCGCCGACGAGCTCGAAGTTGACCATCTGCGGGACGAAACGGTCCTGCGTTGCGGCGACGATGCGCGCCACGCCGCTGCGCGCCTCGAGCGCCGCCCAGGCGGCGGGGGCCAGCGGCCGCGCCGCGGGCGCAGGGTCCCCGGCTTCCTGAACGAGCATCGCCCGCGCGACGGGCTCGTCCTCGAGCAGCGCATCCGGCAGCCGCAGCACGCGCCGCGCGCCATCCACCCGCAGGTGCCAAGGCTTCAGGTCAGTCGCGACTTGCAGCGCACTCGTACCGGCCAGACCCCAGAGCGCCTGTTCGCCGCTCGCATCGACGAGCTTGCAGCGCGCGCGCAGCACGTACATCGAGAGGCGCTTGTGCACCGGCGCCAGCAGATCGGCGCTGCAGGCGAGCAGCAGGTCGTCGGCATCCTCGGCCCAGACGAGGAAGCTGGCCAGCATGCGGCCCTTGGGCGAACAGTAGCCTGCCAGCCGCAGCTCGTCGCCGGCGATCGACTCGACGTCCTGCGTGAGCTGGCTGTGCAAGAAGCTGCGGGCATCGGCCCCGGTGGCGCGGATCAGGCCCCAGTCGCTGAGGCGCTGTGCCCCATCCAGGGCGAGAGAAGCGGGGGCGGCGGCGGTGTTTGCGCCTGGCGCAGCCGCCGTGGGGGTCTCGGGCGCGTTCATATCGGGCCATTATCATTATCCGCATGGGGCACATGGCCAAGGGGATGCGGCTGCTCGCCGCGCTGGCGGCCGTCCTTGTGATCGGCGCTGCCGCGGGTGCAGCCGCGAGCGGGTGGTGGCTCGGTCATCCGCTCACCCTCGCGCAGCCGAGCGTCGAGCTCTCGATCGAGTCCGGCGCGACCCCGCGCGACATCGCACAGGCCTGGGTCGATGCCGGCGTACGCACCGATGCGCGCTGGCTCTACGCGTGGTTCCGCTTCTCCGGCCAGGCGCGGCGCATCCGCGCCGGCAGCTACGAGATCCACAGCGGGGTCACGCCGCGCACGCTGCTCGAGACGCTCGTCGAAGGCCGCGAGCGCATGCTGACGGTGCGCTTCACCGAAGGATGGACCTTGCGGCAACTGCGCCAGGCGCTGGCCGACGCGCCCGAGCTGCGCCACCTCACTTCGGAATGGGACGATGCCCGGCTGATGCAGGAACTGGGCGAACCCGGCGTGCCCGCCGAAGGACGCTTCTTCCCCGACACCTACGCCTACACACGCGGCGTCAGCGACCTCGCGGTGCTGCGGCGCGCCCATACGGCGATGAGGCACAAGCTGGCCGCAGCCTGGGCCGACCGGGCGGAGGACCTGCCGCTGAAGTCGCCCGACGAGGTGCTGATCCTGGCCTCGATCGTCGAGAAGGAGACCGGACTGGCGAGCGACCGCGGACACGTTGCCGGCGTCTTCGTCAACCGCCTGCGCATCGGCATGCCGCTGCAGACCGACCCGAGCGTGATCTACGGGATGGGCGAGGCCTTCGACGGCAACCTGCGCAAGCGCGACCTGCAGACCGACACGCCCTACAACACCTACACGCGTCGCGGGCTGCCGCCAACGCCGATCGCGCTGCCGGGCATGGCCTCGCTGCAGGCCACGGTGCGACCCGAGCGCACCAAGGCGCTCTACTTCGTTGCCCGCGGTGACGGCAGCAGCGTCTTCAGCCAGACCCTCAATGAGCACAATCGCGCCGTCAACCGCTACCAGCGCGGTCAGCCCTGAATTCGCGAGGCAGTGCATGGCCCACGACCCGAGACGCGGTCGCTTCATCACCTTCGAAGGCATCGACGGCGCGGGCAAGAGCTCGCACATCGAGCAGACGCTCGCCTGGCTGCGTAAGCGTGGGCACGAGGTGCTGCACACGCGCGAACCCGGCGGCACCGAGCTGGCCGAGCGGCTGCGCGCGCTGGTGCTCGCCGAGCCGATGGATGCGCTGACCGAGACGTTGCTCGTCTTCGCAGCCCGGCGCGACCACCTCGAGCGGCAGATCGAGCCGGCGCTGGCTGCCGGCCGCACCGTCGTCTGCGACCGCTTCACCGATGCGAGCTTCGCCTACCAGGGCGGTGGCCGCGGCGTCGACGCGGCGATCCTCGCGCAGCTCGAAGCCTGGGTGCAGCAGGGTCGGCAGCCGGATCTCACCCTCTGGTTCGACCTGCCCGCCGACGAAGCCGCGCGCCGCCGCGCCGCGGCGCGTGCGCCCGACCGCTTCGAGCGGCAGGACCTGTCCTTCTTCACCCGCGTGCGCGAGGCCTACGCGCAGCGGGCGCAGCACGCGCCCGGACGCATCCACCGGCTCGACGCGCTGGGCAGTCGCGAGCAGGTCTGGCAGCGGGTGCAGCAACGCCTTGCGGCCACCGGCTGGTGGTGATTGGCGCGTGACGACACTCGCATGCTGAATCCGACCCCCCACTCTGGCGGCCCCGCACGATCGCTGCCCTGGCTGGCACCGACCCTCGAGCGGGCGCGTGCGGCCGCCGAGCGCGGGCACGCGCTGCTGCTGCATGGCGCTGCGGGCGATGGCGTGTTCGAATGCGCCGAGTTGATCGCCCACGCCTGGCTCTGCGAGGCGAGCGATCCAAGCGCGCGACCCTGCGGGCAATGCGCCTCCTGCCATCTGCTTCAGGGCGGCGCGCATCCGGACCTGCACCGGCTGTTGCCCGAGACGCTGCGCGAACAGCTTGGCGTGCAAGGGCAGGGCGGCGACGGCGGCGAAGTGGAGCCGGGCGGGAAGGCCCGCCGCAAGCCCAGCCGCCAGATCCGTATCGAGGAGGTGCGCGCGGCGATCGACTGGATCGTGACGACGTCCTCCCGCGGCGGCGCCAAGATCGTGCTCATCCATCCGGCCGAGGCGATGAACCTGCAGTCGGCGAGCGCGCTGCTGAAGACGCTGGAGGAACCGCCCGCCGGCGCGCGGCTGCTGCTCACGACCGAAGACCCCGCACGGCTGCTGCCCACGGTGCGCAGCCGCTGCCAGGTGCTGCGCCTGGAACCGCCGCGCGCCGGGCAAGCACGCGCTTGGTTGCTCGAGCAGGGCATGGCCGAACCCGATGTGCTGCTTGCAGCCAGCTCGGGGCGCCCGCTGGAGGCGCTGACGATGTCGGCAGCCGGCGTCGACGCCAGGCGCTGGTCTGCGCTGCCAGCGGCCGTGCTTGCGCGGCAAGCCCAGGCTTTCGCCGGTCTTGCGCTGCCCGCGGTGATCTCCGCGCTGCAGAAGCTCTGCCATGACGGGCTGGCGCTGGCCGCGGGTGCACCACCCCGCTTCTTCCCCGATGCAAGCCTGCAGCGGCCCGCAGCCCCGGAGGTCGTGGCGCGCTGGAGCCGCGATCTCGCCAGGCTCGCGCGCCACGCCGAGCACGCCTGGAACGACGCGCTGGCGCTCGATGCGCTGCTGGCACGTGCTGCCGCGGCCTGGGCGGGCGACGAATCCGGCATTCGGGCCGGGAAGTGCACAGAGTCCGGCCCGCAGGCCGGCCCAGCCGCCGATACACTGTAAGGATGACCGAGAAGACCACGGTACGACCGGCGCCGGGCATGCCCCAGGCCGCGGGACAGACGCTGGCAGGGGCTGCCGCAGCCGCCGGCGCGCGTCCGAGCGTGATGCAGCTCGTGTTCCGCGAGAAGGGCGCGCTCTACGCGGCCTACATGCCGGTGCTGGCCGACGGCGGGCTCTTCGTCCCGACCACGCGCGACTACAAGCTCGGCGACGACATCTATCTGCTGCTGTCGCTGCCCGACGATCCGCAGCGCTATCCGGTGGCCGGCAAGGTCGCGTGGATCACGCCAGCCAATGCCTCGGGCGGTCGCACGCAGGGGGTCGGGGTCCGCTTTCCTTCCGATGAGAAGACGCGCGCGCTCAAGCTGCGCATCGAGGAAGCCCTGGGCACCTCGGTCGTCTCGGCCAAGCCCACGCAGACGATCTGAACCCGGTCCGCGCGCGCCGTGGCGCCTGGGTCCTCCCGCGCATGTTCGTCGACTCGCACTGCCACCTCAGCTTCCCCGAGCTGCATTCGCGCCTGCCCGAGATCCTGGCAGAGATGGCCAGCGCGCGCGTCGGCCGCGCGCTGTGCATCTGCACGACGATCGAGGAATTCGAGCGCGTGCACGCGATGGCGATGGCACACGAACAGCTCTGGTGCACGGTGGGCGTGCACCCGGACACCGAGGGCCTGCACGAGCCCACCGAGGACGAACTGCTCGCGCTGGCTGCGCGCCCACGCGTCGTCGGCATCGGCGAGACCGGACTCGATTACTACCGCCTGGGGCAACGGACGATCGCCGACATGGCCTGGCAGCGCGAGCGCTTTCGCGTCCACATCCGTGCCGCGCGCCGCAGCGGCTTGCCGCTCGTCGTGCATACGCGCAGCGCCAGTGCCGACACACTCGCGGCGCTGCGCGAGGAAGGGCAGGGGACGGTCCGCGGTGTCTTCCACTGCTTCACCGAAACCCGCGAGGTCGCGCGCGCGGCGCTGGGCCTCGGCTTTCATATCTCCTTCTCGGGTATCCTGACCTTTCGCAATGCCGCGGATCTGCGCGAGGTGGCTGCGATGGTGCCGATCGACCGCCTGCTGATCGAGACCGATGCGCCCTATCTGGCGCCCGTTCCCCATCGCGGCAAGCTGAATCGTCCCGCCTGGGTGCCGCATGTGGCCGAGCAACTCGCAGCACTCAAGGGGCTGACGCTCGAGGAAGTCGCGCAGCAGACGAGCGCGAACTTCGAACGGCTCTTCCGCGGTGTCACCGGCAATGCACCGGCAAAGTCGGCATTCGATACATGGGACACGACATGAAGCGCCGGGAGTTCCATCGCTTCGCCGTCGCATGCGGCGGCATCGTCGCGCTGGCAGCGTCCGTGACTGCACGCGCTGGCGCCTACGAGGACTTCTTCGCGGCGATCGAGGTCGACAACGAAAGCGGGTTGCGCTCCCTGGCGCGCGGGATGGACCCGAACACGCTCGACCCCAAGGGTCAGAACGGGCTGTTCCTCGCACTGCGCGGCGGATCGCCGAAGGCCTTCGCCGTGCTGATCGAAAACCCGGCGACGCAGGTCGACCAAGCCAACGCCGCCAACGAGACACCGCTGATGATGGCGGCGCTGCGCGGGCATGTCGAAGCGATGAAGCAGCTGATCGCACGCGGGGCAGCCATCAACCGCGCCGGCTGGACGCCGCTGCACTATGCCGCGAGCGGCCCGTCGGCGGCGGCTGTGCAACTGCTGCTGGATCGCGGTGCCGAGGTCAATGCACGCGCCCCCAACGGCAACACGCCGCTGATGCAGGCCGCGCGCTACGGCAGCGAGGACAGCGTGCGGCTGCTGCTGAAGAAGGGTGCCGATCGCAAGCTGCGCAACAAGCGCGACCTCGATGCCGCCGACTACGCGCGCCTGGACGGCCGCGACTCACTCGCGCAGCGGCTCGAGTCCGGCAGCATCTGAAGGAACCAGAAGGCCCTATTGCCGCTTGCGGGCGGGTGCAGGATTCGTCACGATCCACCTGTCGGCCGCATGCCGTCTTCGTGTCGGAAGTCATCCGACACCGTCTATGCCGCTGTCCTGACTGTCCACGAGCGGACCTTGATCACTACAGTCCGGACTCGTCAAGGTCCTTTGCTCGCATGAGGAGTATCGAGATGTCTCAGCAGTCACAGGTTCGCAACCCGTTCATGCTCATGCTCCAGCCCGAAGTGGTGCTGGCGGCGATCGAGAACTCCGAGCGCCTGGGCCGCCTCGACCGCCGGCTGTGCCGGCCGCTCGATCGGCACCAGCAGACGCTGGTCGCCGGTCAGCCGATCCCCGACGAGATCGAGCGCCCCGAAACCGACGAACTGAACTGATCCGCCTTCGCGGATCACGCTGCCGGCGTCAGCGGCGCCGGCGGCTGCGGTAGTTGGCGGTCAGCCAGACCGCAGCCAGCAGGCCGAGGCTGGCGCCGATGCTCAGGCCCCGGTTCTCGCGAATGAAGCGCACGACCGGGTTTGCGAGCAAGCCGCTGCCGCTGGCACGCGGCGAGTCGCCTGCGCTGCGTGTCCCGCCCCCCGTTGCGCCACCGGTCGCCGGAACGGAATAGGCCCCGCGGTCGTCGCTGCCCGCGGACCCGCGTCGCAGATTCGCCCTTTCGTCGTCGATGCCGGCGCCCTCCGGGCCGCTTCCGAACACGCTCTCCTTCAGATCCTTGAGTTCCTGCACCACGCCGGCGGGCAACAAGGACGAGTCGCTTCGATCGCCGATCGAGGGCGCCGCAGTGCCAGGCGCCTCCCGCGCCGCAGGAGCGCTCCGCGACGCGACGCCTTCCGATGTACGGGAAGAACCACGCGCCTGCGCACCCGCGTCGGCGCCGGGCGATTTCTGCAGGCGCAAGAGCATCTCGACGGTATCGTCGGTGACCCCGGTGGAGCCCCCCGAAGGGCCTGTGCCGAGGCTCTCACCGCCGCCGGGCAGCCCGAGCGCCGATCCCGCAGCCGGAACCTCGGAAGGATCGATCGGAGCCGCTTTCGCCAGGGCGCAGGTGAAAGCCAGCGATACAAGCAGACTCGCCGCAGCGAGTCGGTGACGGCTCATCGGTTTCCTCATCACGCTCGACGAAATTCGACTCGAACCACGAAGCAATTGCTGCGCCACCTTCAAAAAAGCATCGCACATCAACCGGATGGAGGATGCGCCAGGCCGATGGCCGTGGCAAGTGTCAGACAGGCCGACGTCGCCGTCGATGAGCGATCCTGCACAAGGCGGGGTGTCAGGCGCTAGAGGTGTTGCCAGCAAACTCATCTTAAATAGCGCACGATGTGTCTTATGTCAATTCACTGAAGGGTTTAAAAAAAGGCGCCATGTGGTCGACGCCTCTCTTTTGATTGGAAACCCTTCGGTCGCCTGCGTCACCGCAGCGGCACGCCCGTCTTCTCCTGCACCTCCTCGCGCGTGACGCCGGGCGCAAGCTCGACAAGCTTCAGGCCTTCAGGCGTCACGTCGAGCACGCAGAGGTCGGTGATGATGCGGTCGACGACGCCGACGCCGGTCAGCGGCAGCGTGCACTTGGGCAGGATCTTCAGGTCGTGGCCGCCGTCCTTCCGGCGCGCGACGTGCTCCATCAGCACGACGACGTTCTTCACGCCGCCGACGAGGTCCATCGCCCCGCCCATGCCCTTGACCATCTTGCCCGGGATCATCCAGTTGGCGAGGTCGCCCTTCTCGCTGACCTGCATCGCGCCGAGGATGGAGAGGTTGATCTTGCCGCCACGGATCATCGCAAAGCTGTCGTGGCTGCCGAAGATGCTGCTGCCGGGCAGCGTCGTCACCGTCTGCTTGCCGGCGTTGATGAGGTCGGCGTCGACCTCGCTCTCGTCCGGGAACGGCCCGATGCCGAGCATGCCGTTCTCGCTCTGCAGCCAGACCTCGATCGCCGGGTCGACGAAGTTCGCGACCATGGTCGGCAGACCGATGCCGAGGTTGACGTAGAAGCCGTCCTGCAGCTCCTTGGCCGCACGCGCGGCCATCTGGTCGTGAGTCCAGGCCATCTTCAGGCTCCCTTCGGGTTCTGTTTGGTGGTGCGCTTCTCGATGCGCTTCTCGGGCGTGGCGTTGAGCACGAGGCGGTGCACGTAGATCCCGGGCAGGTGGATCGCATCCGGATCGAAGCTGCCGGTCTCGACGATCTCCTCGACCTCGACGACCGCGATCTTTCCGGCCATGATCACCGCCGGATTGAAGTTGCGCGCCGTGCGACGGAAGATCAGGTTGCCGGCCTTGTCGGCCTTCCAGGCCTTGCCTAGCGACACGTCGGGAACCAGCGAGCGTTCCATCACGTAGGTGTGGCCGTCGAACTCGCGCGTCTCCTTGCCCTCGGCGATGATCGTGCCGACGCCGGTGCGCGTGTAGAAGGCCGGGATGCCGGCGCCGCCGGCGCGCAGCTTCTCGGCCAGCGTGCCCTGCGGCGTGAACTCGAGCTCGAGTTCTCCGGCCAGGTACTGGCGCTCGAATTCCTTGTTCTCGCCGACGTAGCTCGAGATCATCTTCTTGATCTGGCGCGTCGTCAGCAGCTGGCCGAGGCCCCAGCCGTCGACGCCCGCGTTGTTCGAGACGACGGTCAGGTTCTTCACGCCGCTGTCGCGCAGCGCCGCGATCAGCGCTTCGGGGATGCCGCAGAGGCCGAAGCCGCCGACGGCCATCATCTGGCCGTCCTTGACGATGCCCGAGAGCGCCGCCGCGGCGCTCGGGTAGATCTTGTTCATGAGGAGCAGTCTCCGGAGGGAACGAAACCGAGAGCCTACTACCGGCCGGCGCGCCTGCGTCTTAAGTAGATTTCAGTAAGGACGTCTCCGCGGGCTTCCGGTCGGGCCGGCGCCATGCCTTGCGCGGGTGACGCTCCGTAGAATCAGCGCAGCCGTGCTGGCTTCGCGTCCGCTCCCGGATTCGAGCGGCGCGCGAGTGCAGCATGGATCCCGATGCCCTGCCCCTGGATTACCGCGTTGCCTTCGAGCAGGCACCGGTAGGGCTCGTGCTGTCGCGCAATCGGCTGATGATCGACTGCAACCGCGAGCTGCTGGCGATCTTCGCTGCCGAGCGTGAGCAGGTCGTGAGCCGTTCCTTCGAGGTCCTCTACCCCACCGCCGACGAGTTCGAGCGCACCGGCGAGCGTATCGTCGCGCAGCTCGACGCGCGCGGGCGCTACACCGACGAGCGCGTGATGAAGCGGCTCGGCGGCACACGGCCCGGCGAGCTTTTCTGGTGCCGCGTCACGGGCCGCGCGCTGGATCCGGGCGCGCCCCACGCAGCCGGCATCTGGACCTTCGAGGATCTCTCCGCGCACCGCGTGCTCAAGGCCGAGTTCACCCCGCGCGAGCGCGAGATCGCGGCGTTGCTGGTCGAAGGCGCAACGAGCAAGCGCATCGGACGCCAACTCTCGATCAGCCCGCGCACCGTCGATGTCTATCGTGCGCGGCTGATGCGAAAGCTCGGCGCATCGACCACGGCAGAACTCGTGAACCGCCTGCTCAAGGGATGATGCGCCGGCCCCGGGATGAGAAATGAGATCAGGAGACGATGGCGCGCAGCCACTGCGGCAGCGGCATCGACGTCTGCGCACGATGGTCGCGCCAGACGACCTTGGCACCGCCCTCCGCACAGCCCACGCCGGGGGCGTCGCAACGCTCGAGCGTCACGTAGGTTTCGAAGCTGCTGCGCCCCGGTCGGGCGACGTAATGGCGCGCGAGGATCTCGCCCGGATACTCGAGCTGCCGCAGGAAGCTGCAGTAGGCGTTGACGATCACCGGCCCCTGATCCTGCGACTCCTCCGGCGGCCGCACACGCAACAGCCACTCCAGGCGGACGGTCTCGAGGTAGCGGAAGTAGACGGTGTTGTTGACATGGCCCATCGCGTCCATGTCACCCCAGCGTATGGGGATCACCATCTCGTACACGAGCTTCTTCTCTTCGGGGATCTCGAATCGCATGGCAGGAGAGGTCTTCGAAGGGTCAATCGGAGGTGGAGGTGATGCCGAGCTCGCGCGCGACCCGTTCGAGCATGACCTTCAGACGCTCGATCTCCTCGCCCTGGCGGCGCAGCTCCGCCTGCAACGTCTCGAGTTCGACCGCGCCCGCACCCGCGCCAAGGCCTTCGGCCGCGGCACCCGATGCGGCGATGCCAAGGCTGTGCTCGTCGACCGCGCCGCACAGCAAGTGCACCCAGCGCGGCTCGCGCGCCCCGGGCGCACGAGCCAGCCGCAGCACCCGGGGAGGCGATTTCCCTGCCATCTCCTCGAGAAAACCCTCGACCGAGGAGACGTCGGCAAAGCGATACAGGCGTTCGCTGTTCTGGCGCAACTCGGCCGCGGTCTGCGGGCCGCGCAGCACCAGCACCGCCAGCAGCGCGACCGCGGCCGAGGGCAGGCCGAGCACGCGGGCCATGTTGTGCTCGTAACGCGCCACGCGCGCACCCGAGACCTCGACGATCAGCGACAAGGCCT
>Ga0116143_10000629_pt1 | contig 47929 bp, 25 predicted proteins | sample AD_UKC034_MetaG_FD_89745 | JGI IMG/M metagenome (GOLD analysis project Ga0116143, IMG submission 89745) | Active sludge microbial communities of municipal wastewater-treating anaerobic digesters from USA - AD_UKC034_MetaG | ecosystem: Engineered > Bioreactor > Anaerobic > Digestate | place: USA... | reverse complement strand
TGAACCTAGTTCTGCACCGAAGACAAAATTACCCGATACATTGCTGAAGGCAAATGAAGCTTCGGGACTAAGGGATAGCCTGACATTCTCAATTGGAGGTTCACCAATATCAAAAGATGCGTTGTTATTCGAATCATAGTAGCATAAACCACTTAAACTTGCGGGAGCGGTAGTGATTGTTAAAGCATCTTCAAGAAAGTACTGCTTATTGCTAATATTGATCACCAAATCGTATACCCCGATATTTGCTGATACTGAAATCTGGAAAACCAACTGTGCATTTGTAGAATCAATAACTACAAAACTAGTGTTTGGTATACTGTATTGAATTGTCGGTGAGGTTGTTCTTCGAATATAAGCACTTGTAATGTTGCCCCATGGGGAGCCACCGGCAACAAATAACAATCTTGAAGTTATATTGGCATTTAACACTTGCCCTTGAAATGCTGTAGCAGGAGACAAAGAAGTTAATCCGTCTATCAACCCAAAATCCAATCCAGTTGCACTTGCATTATTGATCTGTACTGTGTATGAAACAGAGTCGGTGGACAACACATAAGAATGTGAGCCGGAAGAATAAAGTGAAACAGTATATGTTCCATTGGAAACACCATAATTGAAGTCTCCGTTAGCATCTGTTTGCTGCTGTAAATTTCCCGGCTGAATCTGGATCAGCTGGTTAACCATTGCAACATCACCGGCATCAAAAATTCCGTTCTCATTAGTATCATAGAACACCTTTCCGGAAAGATAACCATCCGGAGGTGTAACAGTAAATGCATTAGGTGCTGTATATAGTATCAAATTTGATCCGGGACTAAAAGGATCTGTGGTGGTAAGTTCGAGATCATACAAACCAGTATCTGCATTTGCCGGGATTGAGAAATCTGCAGTTGCATTATTAGGATCAATCACATTTACATTTGAAGGCCATACACCACCCCACATATTATAAACAGGGATAGAAGCTGCCCCCTTCTTCAGATTAATTTCATAAATATTACCATTTGGCGAACTGGCTACCTGAAATAAATTTGTAGCAGAAATATTTGTACTGAGGATCTGCTGACCAACAATTCCACTATTAGGAGTAATACTATCTAAAGTCTGAGCCTGTGTAAGTGTAGTTATCAGAAATACAATAAGCAGTAGGTAAACTTTTTTCATGGTGAATGATTTTGGTTGGAGTGGTTAAACTATAGAATTTGCAAGATAACAAAAGATGCTCTTTAGAATCTTCAGCCTGTAAAAGAAAGGCACTTGAATTCTGTCCTGAGACAAAACAACTAAAAAACTGCGATACGTAAAACATTCTAATTTCCTGAATAAAAAGAATGATTAAAAGTATTATTTGCCTAAAAACAAAATTCCGAATTTGGATGAACTCACCCAAAGTGTAAGTGAATGACAAAAAATCTGTTGTTAATGAACATCAAAAACTAGAATAAATGAATAAAATCAAAAAACACGAAACAATAAAAGTCTTAAATAAGTGATGCATTTGATCAGATCAATTTACAGTCCGCTCTCTAAGATGAAAAAGATCAGGCTGTTCTAAATAAGGGAACAGCCTGATCAAACAATTAAGTTTGCTTCCTGCTTCTGCTGATAACATATAATGCCCCGAGTGCAAGGACGGCAAGAACAACTTCAATGTCTGTGCCGGAAGAACTTGAACCTGCCTCAGATACCTGCTCCTGTTCATGCCATGGCTCAGTATTTATCTCCACTGAGTCCGGATAAGCCGGTGTTACATGACTGACTGCGGATACTGTATCCAAATTAACTCTTCTTTTAACAGGCTCTCTCTTCGGAACATCAATGATGGCAGTATTTCCATTTTTAATCGGCTCCTCAGGTGCAACATATCCCATCAATTCATCAAGATAATCTTCATGCTTTTTTATATCCCAACCGGTAAGCGCATTTAACTCTTGTAATTCGTGATAGCGTCTTTTGCGGACTTCCTGCAAATATGCTTTTCCTTCTTTGCAATTGAATGGACCGGGTGCAATATGAGTCAAAATATATCTGGCTTGAAAATTCTGTTTATTAGGTGTTTCCTGAAAAACCAAGTCCTGTGCAAAATTAGCTCTATCGTATGATACATGTAAGCGGGTAAAATAAACTGAACCAGAATAAGTCCCATTCCCATTTGAACGAATCCACGTTGCACCTGCATCAATGAGGTCAGAAAATACCGGAGGGTTACTGGCACATGGATCACATTTCATAAAATTACTTCCTGAAATATCCCACGCATACTCTAAAAACACATTCCTTTTTCCTTCACGCTTGAGCGTGTTCTCATAAGTCTTCTTATAAAATTCGCCGAAGTTATCCTTCACAAAAACCGGGACCTTCCTGTCTGTAGGCATGTTTACTGTTCTATAATTAGATGTTTCAACTCTTCCCTTTCTGGTCAAGGCATAAACAATCATATCCTGCCCACCGTTTGAATTTGCCATTCCTAGTCGTATAGGTAGCATGAATTTTGGTGAATGAAAAGCTATTTGCAACGGACGAAGTAAATTATTCCCTTCTGTCAAAAAACCTTCCAAATTCACCTTTACAACAAAGAATTTCATTCCGCTCCTTATGTAGGGTTCCAGGACACCTTTAGCTCCTTCAGGGATCCGGTAGCCGTTCTCGATCAACCATGATTCAAGTCCTCCGCTTTCTTTTGCAGAAAGGATAAGTATGTCATATTCTCCTACAACATATTGAGCCTCAATTTTGACTTTGTAATCTTTTACATACTCTTCATTTGATGCATCCATGCTTGCGGCTTCACTTTGAACCATCATTTTAGAGGAACGTATCTGTACGTCATTTTTCCAACAAGGATTTTGATCCCAGTATTCAACTAACCTTGGCCCTGAATATGCATCAAAAGAATCAAAGAGAACTCTTTCAACGACTCTGATATCTGACTTCTTTAGTACCACAGGTACAGGAACCACCATAGCAAAATCCTCCAACTCTCCTGTATAATCACTGCTCATCGTTATTACTGTATGATCGTCATCCCTGACAATTATTACCTGCGAGGATTTATTAAACAAGGTGGCATCAGCTTTTGCAACATAAAATCCGCAAAATGCCTTGGAATTAAAAGGCAATACCACTATCAAAAATAGTATGATAGCAGCAACACCTGTCCGGATGTTTTTCAACCTAACCGGCTTTGGAGAAGTCTGGACTGAGATAAAATCGCTTTTACTCCATTGAAATTTTTCTCCTCTGAACAAAGTATCGAATAAAGGAGTCAATGGAGATAGAATAAATAATGCCCAAAGTGCTGATCCATTTACCCAATAGTGAATTTGCAGAAATGCTGCCAAAACTCCTACCATAGAAGCCCACAACACTCTGGCTTTAAAAGTTGAGGGAGTACTTCTTGGATCCGTGATCATGAAAAAAGTGAAGATCATTAAAGTTCCACTGGTCATTTGTTGCAGAAAGACATCAGTCGTCCATCCTAAGTAAAGCACTGACCTGATATAATGATAAAGTCCGAATGAAAATATAAAAGCTATCGCAGTATCAAAGCGATTCACCTTTAAGAGTACAATCATACCAAGCGCGCCCAGGAGAAACACCATCAAAGATCCATTTCCCCATTGGCCGGTAGAAATCCAGGCGTCTTGACTGATAATTAGCGTAACAATAATTCCAAAATTCGTTGGATTGAAAACATGCTTCCCGCCGATGCGTATAAAAAATTTACCGGCAATACTCAATGCAGATGCAAGGATCACTGTGAACATCAGATTTGTTTTCAGCATCAAGCAAATACTCAAAGCTGATATCATAGCACTTTTAACTGAACTGAAATCTTTGTTTGTAAAAGCTGTAAAGATTATTTGTGTGAAAAGACAAGCAGAAAATGTGAGCAGAATTTTTATCAGACTGTGCTCCCAACCTAATACTATGTTTCCATAGAGTAAAAAAGAGGTTAAAAATGTGATCTGATAATGTCTGGGATCTGACCTGAAAAAATTTTTTAATCTTTGAGAAAGGGAATTTGTGCCGGTTTCTCGTTGCTCCGGGGTGATTGCTATTTTTTCCATAATAATGAGGTTTTTGTTCATGGATGCCGATTATGAAAAAAATCCATACCCGATCCTTAAAATCTTTGAAATTTTAACTGTATACCTGATTATTTTAAAAACCTAGCCTTCAAAATCCGATCAAAAAAAAATGAGATACTAGAAATATGTATAATCTCAACTGCTTAAAGTTGATAAAAACTGCTACTGTGGCGGGTTTGCAGGTGTGTTCCGAAGCAAATAATAATTAATTTTGGAGCCGAGATGAACATTGCTGTTGCAAGCCGAAAACCCGGACGAACAGGATTTGCACAGGAAATCTGTTCGTTCGCCAAAAAGCCTTTTAAAATGGCTAAAATCGAGATATATTCACATTTGATATTACATATTGAGCAAGCGGAAAAACCTTTACTTATCAGTAACCATGAATTCCATTTTTAAACCGGACTTTCGTACCGGCTTTTTGTTTTTATTTATTTTAATTTCCAACTATTCCGTTGCTCAAGTTCTCATCAATGAAATATGTCCATCGAATATTTCCAACATCGTAAATGAAAATGGACAACATGATGATTGGATTGAGATATTCAATGATGGAAGTAGCCCGGTGAATATGGGTGGCTATGGCCTCTCGGATGAAATTGCAAAACCTTATAAATTCACATTCCCATTTTTTGAATTAGGTCCTGGACAGAGAGCAATCGTATTTGCTTCAGGAATTAACCGAACAGACCTGAGTAATCATTGGGAGACAGCTGTACTTGCACAAACGACATGGAAGTACTTTGTTGGGAATTCTGAGCCTGATACAAATTGGAGAAACTTAAACTTCAATCAAAGCTCATGGTCATCGGGACAAGGAGGAATTGGTTTAGGTGACGGAGATGACAACACAGTAATCTCTCAATGCAAGTCTGTGATGATGCGCAAGGAATTTTTTGTTCCTGATACAGCAAATATCAATTCGGCAATTTTTAACATCGATTATGATGATGGTTTTGTAGCATTTTTAAATGGAGTGGAAATTGCACGAGCTAATTTAGGTGTTCCGGGTGATCGCCCGCGACATGACGACTATGCAACCCATTCACATGAAGCGATGATGTATCAGGGTCATCAACCTGACTCATTTTATATTGATGCAGAATTTCTAAAAACATTTTTACTACCCGGTGTTAATGTTCTGGCTGTACAGGTACACAACTCCACATCCAGTTCAGGAGATTTAAGTGCTATCCCATTTTTATCTTTTGGAATGCTAAGTTCAACACAGACATTTTCGAATGTACCTGCCTGGTTCAGAACTCCGGATTTTCAGTATTTCCAGGCTGACTTTAAACTTAGTCGTGATGGTGAGACAATATTATTGACTGATGATACAGGCTTTAATCTCGATCAACAACAGTATCCCAGAATGGATCCCGGACATTCGACGGGTCGTTCTTCAGATGGATCTTCTTCCTGGTGCATCTTTACTTCTCCTACGCCTCTAAGTTCAAATGCTTCATCAACGTGTTATCCGGGTTATGCTTCTGATCCGGTATTTTCACTGGCTGAAGGTTTCTACAGCTCCTCAAGATCACTCAGTTTGTCTACTTCACAAAGCGGCGCTAAGATCCGTTACACAACGGATGGTTCTGAACCAAGTTCCAGCTCTTCCCAATACAGCTCTTCAATAAATATTAATAGCACAAAGACTATCCGTGTAAAAGTTTATAAATCAGGTTACCTACCTAGTCCGACTTTTACAAAAAGCTATTTCATCAACGAAGATATTGATCTGCCGGTCGTAACCGTTTCACTTGATCCGGATGATCTGTGGGATTATCATACCGGCATCTATGCTACTGGTCCGGGGGCAGATTCTGCATATCCTTATAAAGGAGCTAATTTTTGGCAGGATTGGGAGCGAGAAGCATCAATAGAATATTACGATGTGAATAAGGACCGTCAATTAAGTTTTGATGCCCATATTGAGATTTTCGGAAATTACTCTCAGGCCAAGCCTCAAAAAAGTTTTGAGATCAAACTGAGTGCAGAACTGGGTACATCAGAAATTGAATACCCATTATTCCCCGACAAGCCACAGATAACTGAAACAGATAATTTTGTTTTAAGAAACTCAGGCACTGATTGGAACAAAGTACATTACCGGGATGCGCTTATGGAACGTGTCATGAAAAATACACATTCAGGCTATCTTGCAACGGATCCTGTGGTCGTTTTCTTGAATGGAGATTATTGGGGTGTGTATACCGTGCATGAAAATCATGATCAGCACTGGATAAAAAATAATTTCGGTTATAAAAAAGATGAAATAGACTTCTTGCTGGAAGGTGGAAACATCGAAACAAAATTTGGTTCGGACGACAGCTTCTGGGATCTGATTAATTATGCTACCAATCAAAATCCGAATGGTTCGCAGTACTATGAAAACATTGATGAAATGTTGGACATCAACAATTTTGTCGACTATATGATCGCAGAAACATATTTTAATAACGGCGATTGGATGGGTGACTGGACCAACAACATCAAAATGTGGAGACCACAGGCCTCAGGAGGAAAGTGGAAATATCTTTTGTATGACTTAGATTTCGGTCTTGGAATGTCCGGTAGCGTAAACGACAATCGTTTAGCCATTGCACGCAACCCGGCCTCGCAAAACTATACATCTGATTTGTTTGATGCTCTCCTGGGAAATACTCAATTCAAAACCTATTTCATCAACCGCTATGCCGACCTTATCAATACAATTTTCAAATCATCAAATTTAAAAGACGTTTCAGAGGAATTTGAAGATAACATGAGGCATGATATGAGCGATCATTTTAGTAAATGGTCATCATTTAATGGCGAGAATTTCAGCATAAGTACATGGAACAGCAAGATCAGTTCTATGGAAAGTTTCATTAACAGTCGCCCAGGAAAAGTAAGAGATCATATCCAAACTGAATTTTCATTACAAAGCCAGGTTTCTCTGACTTTCAATGCAAGTCCGAGCGGTTCGGGACGAATTCAGATAAGCACAGTTAACCCTGAAAGCTATCCATGGACCGGTGTTTATTTCAGAGGCAATCCAGTTACGATCACTGCAATGCCAAATCCGGGTTACGAATTTGATCATTGGAGATCTAACGTAGCTATCAGTTCTAACAATCCTAATCAAGTTCTCACAGTCAACTTCACATCAACCGATCAGATTACTGCATATTTTAGTGGCTCATCAGAGTCTCCTAAACTGACTATATCTGAAATTAATTATCATTCTGCTTCTACACAAGAAGCCGGTGACTGGATAGAGCTACACAATTATGGTTCTGTAGATTTAGATATTTCTAACTGGAAACTCAGGGATAAAAAAGATTATCACACTTACACTTTCCCTGTAGGTACGGTCATTGAATCCGGTGAGTACCTTGTTGTTTCTGAAGACTTGCAAAAGTTTCAAACCTATTATCCGCAGGTCAACAATGTAATTGGTCCAATCGGTTTTAGTTTTGATAACGGAGATGATGAGGTTAGAATTTTCGACTACACAGAAACAAAAATACTGGAAGCAGATTATGAAGACGATTCTCCATGGCCTATGAGTGCTGACGGACAAGGATATACTTTGGAGCTTGATGATCCGCTTGGAAATTTAAGTGATGCAAGTAATTGGTTCAGTGGTTGCCTTGGAGGGTCTCCGGGAAGAGCTTATTCTGCACCTTCAACAAATGTCAGTGCTTCCGGACCGACTGATTTTTGTATTGGAGGCCAGGTGGAACTGAGTTCCAACAACGGGTCAGGTAATACTTATCAATGGTATAACAACGGAAACATCATATTTGGGGCTACACAGTCAAATTACACGGCAACAACAAGCGGCAACTATTCGGTGAATATAACAGACCAGGGATGCTCGGTTTTTTCTACGTCGATCAGTGTAAATGCAATTCCACAAGGTCTGCCGCCGGTTGCAGGCGGTGCATACACTTGCGGACCCGGCGCAGTAACTTTACATGCACATGCAAATGATACCGTCTTTTGGTATGAGGCTACATCAGGAAACTTGATTGGATATGGTGAAAATATTACAACACCTGCTTTGACGACAACTACAACCTTTTTGGCACAAACCTCAAGTGTATGCCCTAGTTCTGCCGTAACAGTGGTAGCAGAGATACGCGATGTTAGCATTTCACCCATAACGTATGATAACTTTACGTGTGGTACCGGTTCAGTCGCTTTATCAGCATCATCCCTTGAGCCCCTTTCATGGTATAGCAGCGGAGGAGCACTATTGGCGACAGGCTCCGTTTACATAACAAGAAACTTATCCTCAACTACCCAATACTACGTTGTAGCAGGAACAACATGTCCTAGTCAACCTAGTTCGGTCACCGCTCATGTTTTTCCCGCACCTTCAATATATCTAGGCGCAGATACAGTTATTAATTCAGGTAGCAGTTTAACACTGGATGCAGGTCCGGCTTTCACAGATTATTTGTGGTCTACCGGAGCTACCACGCAGAGCATTGTCGTGAATTCAGCTGACCTGTATTCTGTTACTGTTACAGATGCAAATAACTGTACAGCTACTGACATGATTGACATCGGAATATATACCGGACTTAGCAATCAACATTCAGCAACCAATTCTCTAAAGGTATATCCTACACCGGCGCGTGATCATATAGTGCTCCAGTACCAACAGACAGGCACATCAGCAGCTTTAATACGTTTGTTTAATCCTGAAGGAAAACTTATGCTCATGGAAAGTCACAATGGCGCAGTCGGAGTGCAAGAGGTAAGTCTTGACCTCAGTCAGTTTGGTTCGGGAATTTATTTTCTTTCAGTAATAGAGAATTTCCGGGAACAGGTTATTTTATTACCATTAAATTAATTCAGGAAACAGAAAACTCCTATTCCTGGTACATTCATTTATTTTGGGGAATTAGCACATATCTGCTTGAAATCTAATTTATCAAGTTGATCATTTCGTAGTCGATTTTTCTTACTTTGCATTTCACTTAATTTCTCAATGATCAAAGCTTTAGCATTGAGAAATTCTGCGAAAATTATTTTCGATGCGAAACTCTTTATTACTTTTTATTTTCATACTCTTTAACCTTCCGGGGATTTACTCTAAAAATGTTTCAGCAGACACTCTCACATATGAGGTTTTAAAAGAAGACTATGACTTAAGTAAAAATTGGTTGATATCTTTAAAAGACAACCCTTCTTTTGCTGATCCACTTTTTGATGATTCTTCCTGGCCCGACAGCAGAGATAAGGATTTAAATAATTATCTGGATTCAATTTCAGCATATCCACCATTCATCGTGTGGCTCAGAACTCACTTCTATGTTGAAAAAGAAGTGCACAATTCGATTCTTTCCCTAAAGTTTATTGTAAGGGATGCTTGTGAAATTTATCTTGATGGAAAAAAGATCAAAACCATTGGAACTGTTCACACAGAAAACAAACCAGGTATATCAGGCTTCAATTTAAGACCTATACCTCACCCTGTCGTTCTTGACAGTGGCGAACATGTTTTGGCAATTCGATATTCATTTTTTACGATCGGAAGTCCAAGCAAAGCAATTCAGTTTGATGTGATGAATAAAACAATTGGGATGAAGGTAGAAGTCTCCAACATAGAGAGGGCTTTGGAAAAATTGGCAGACAGATCCGACACTTTCATTTTCGCATTTTTTTCAGGATTATTTATAACATTGAGCCTGTTCCATTTCATACTATTCCTGTTCTTTCGTCGAAACAGGACAAATTTATATTATAGTCTTTTCACACTCTTCCTATTCATTATTTTCTTTGGAATATACAAAGTCACAAACGGTTCTGACCTGAGCACCACATTAACAATCGGAAAACTTGAAATAGGCGCGGTATTGTATATTCCACTTCTATTTATAGCTCTGCTATACCAAATTTTCTACAAGAGAATACTGGTCTATTTTTGGATACTTGGCGCTGCGGTAAGCATCGGTATCTTTCTTGTAGCCTATTCGGATATCCAGAATGTAGGTGGAGTACTTATTCTCATGTATATTTTGTTAAGTATAATTGAAATCCTAAGAATATATTTTAAAGCATGGAAGAAGAAAAAAGAAGGAGCCGGAATTTTTCTTTTCGGTATTTTAATGCCCCCGGTAGGTACGGCAATTCTTGCATTGATCTCAGACATTATGGATTCCATGGGTTCAACACAACTGGCAAATAATATCAGTGAATCTTTGAGCGGCTTTTTTGGTTACAGTATGTTATTGAGCGTATCTGTATCGATGACCATTTATTTGGCAAAAGAATTTTCAAGAATAAACCTGAAATTAAGTCAACAAATTACCGAGATCAAACATCTGTTTCAAAAAACTATAACACAGGAAAATGAAAAGAAGAAAATCCTGGAAAACCAAAATATTGAACTTGATAAAAAAGTTAAAGAAAGAACGTCTGAGCTTGCTCAAAAAAATCGCGACATTCTTGACAACCTTCAATATGCACAACGGATTCAGTCAGCTATTTTGCCTGAAACAAGTTTAGTATACCAGGTACTGACAGATGCTTTTATTTTGTATCGTCCAAAAGATATTGTGAGTGGCGACTTTTATACTTTTTCTCAGAAAGACGGAAAGGTGATAATAACGGCAGGTGATTGTACAGGACATGGAGTCACCGGAGCCTTCTTAAGCATGATCGGTATTTCATTGTTAAATCAGCTTGTGAATGAATCTGGGATCACGAACCCTGCTCAAATATTAAATCACTTAAATAATGGGATCATTAGTGCTTTGAAACAAAGGTCAGATGAAGTAAGTGATGGTATGGATATCGCTATCTGTAGTTTCGACCTTCAAAAGAATATTCTTGAATATTCAGGTGCGAACCGACCTTTGTATTTATTACGAAACGGAGAGATCAAAGAAATAAAACCTGATAAACTTGCTATTGGTGGATTCAGATTAAAGACAGAAGCCGAATTTACCAGTCATCATTTAGAATTAATTGCAGGTGATCAGATTTATATCTTCTCCGATGGCTTCGCAGATCAGTTTGGTGGCGAGAAAGGTAAAAAGCTTTTAAGTAAAAGACTCAGAGAGAAACTTGTCTCCTTGGGCAATATTCCAATGAAGGAACAAGAAAAATTATTGAATCAGTATTTTGACGATTGGAAAGGACATTTTGAACAAGTTGACGATGTCTTACTGATTGGAATTAGGGTTTGAGATCTGTTTGCATGATACCTAAAAAAAACCGGGTTCTCAACCTCTGAAATTGAATCACAGAAATCGAAAACCCGGTATTAAAAATTACGCAATGATTACTTTGTGATAGTCACTTTTTCAGTGTACACCTGACCATCAAGGATCATTCTCACAAAATAAATTCCTTCTGAGAAAGTATGAATATCAATTGTATTTGTCTCAGCAATACCGTTACGGCTATAAACTTCACGTCCGGTGATATCGATCATGGATAAAGTAGCTGAGGAATTGCTATCCTTCACTTTCACAGTTAAAAGGTTTGAAGCAGGATTAGGATGCATTGTAAACACATCTTGCTTGTAAACCTGAGGAACGCCAACGAACAAAGGATCAAGTACATTCAGGCGAAGAATAAATGTCGCTTCAAAACCGGCAGTTTCAACCGGAGACCATGCTGCTGATGGCGGAACTTGTGCAAAGCCTGTATTAGGCTGGAAGTTAAAGCTAGTATAACCCAGGCTAACATTATTAGTATATTCTCTGACACCTACAAAATAAGTTCCGGCAGCAATTTGGTACGGTGCTGAAGTAAATCCGAGTTGTACCATTACTCCATTTGCTGCATCACCTGCAGTGAAAGTGTATGTTCCCGTACTTGCTATCATTGTGCCCGGTGAACTTGTGAACGTATAAAGTTCTGCACTTACCATATCACCTGCTGTCGGAGAGTTGCACCAGAATGTCACTGAGCTTGCAAATGAAGTACTGGAAACACTAAACTTCTGTCCCAAAACTCCACCGGCACCACCACCTATACCGAGACTGCTTTCAAACGTATTATTGTCAAGACCTAAAGTAGAATCAGTAACAGTTAAATCGTATAATATGGTGTCATTTGAGTTATCTAAATCTACCTGACTTCCGGTATTTAAAAATCCTGTAACGTTATATACACCTAACTCAGAAGGAGTAAAGGCTGCAGAAGAAGATATGTTGGATTGAGCACCTGAAACGAAATTGAAAAGACGAGCAGTATCAGTCGACAAATTCACACCAGCACTATCCACATTCAATATGAAGTTGAGTGTATCAAAATCATTAGCTCCATAATTTGTTACATCCATGTCCCAAAAGAAGGCGCCCGTAAGGTGTTTTGGCACGTAAGTAAGTGGAGGACTGAAATTTAAACTATTTGCTACTGCATCATAAGCAGGTAAAACGAAGTCATTTAGTTCGTATGCAAACAAACGGTTGTTGGGTGATGTTTGAACAACTCCAATGATGCTGCGTGCGCCAGTAGAATCCAAACCCCATGTTATACCAAGACCACCAGCCAGGCTGGAGGCTTCAGTTGAACCAATATCAGTTGAAACATCATGCTGCACTAAATCAGGCATTCCTGTCGCTATATTTATACGACGAAGGTCAGCCTGTCCGGCAGATGACCCCTGATCAAAAGCCCAGACGTATGGTCCGCCTGTTGAATAGTGATCAATAGCAATTCCGTACATAGCTGTGAGGCCATGAGCAGCTGCAGGGATAGATTGCAAAGCAGTACCTGTGCGGCTGATGAGCAAAATATCAGTATCGTAATCAGAAATCCAGAAACCGCCCGCACCGGCATTAGCTAAGGAGTCATAAGCCAAGCCACGAACAACAGCCGGAGCAGTGATCGTCGACACAAGGGTTTTTGTAGTTGGATTGATTTCATAAATAGTAGTAGTTGCAGCACCTGCAAAAATGGAGGTTCCATCCCAGGTCATTGCGCGAACACCGGAAGTAGGTGTGCCTACACCTGCAACTTTAAAGCGAGCTGTCAGATTCCCATTTATATCATAAGTAAAAAGAGAGTCGACATTCCAGGTGCTTACCCAAAATTCGGTTCCTGTCCAAACTACACCTGCATGGCCGCCAGTAACGCCGCGTTGAGCAGTTAAATTATAATTTTTTTGAACATCGAATAAGGCATTTACCTGATTTCCCGGATTGGCTTTTCTTGCTGAAGAAAAGTCTTGTGAATTTGACAGGCTATGTAAAACATCAGTAGACCTGACAGTAGTTGCTCTTTCAACTTGTGCAAATAGCATAGTGCCTGCGCCAAGAAATAGAGCGGATGCGTAGAGTAATTTTCGTAACATATTTGGTTAGGGTTAAGATTTGACCCAAATGTAGGAAAGATAAAGAGTTTTCAGAACACTCACGTGTCATATTATTGTGCTTTTCCGGCTTAGTTGAGTCGAAGGGATAACGGGTGGACCTCCAAGCAATCGGCAAACGACATCAAAAATGTTAAATTTCAATCAATTAATAATTTTCCGGTGCATGACTCTGAAAATGCTGATTTCAGTCCATAAGAATTAATTAACTAAAATGTACATATTTTTTCTAATTACAGCTTTTCTTTATACCTTTTGCCTTGTAACTTGATGAATCAGGTCCTGAATAAATCACAGGTTGAAAAATTCGCCATTAATGACCCCATTCAGTTAATTCTATGATCAGCAATAACGACGTTTTGAAAAAGTTGCGGGTAGCTCTCGAATTGCGAGACGATGATATTATTAAGATTTTAAAGCTTGTAGATTTTGAGATTGGCAAAACAGAGTTAAGTGCCTTTTTCCGCAGCGAAGACCACCCTAACTATAAATTATGTGGAGATCAGGTACTAAGAAATTTTTTGAATGGCCTGGTGATTTATAAGAGAGGGCCAAGACCCAAATCACAATAATCCGGAGTACCTGTATCGGTCACAGTAGAATTGAGAAATTCCGGAATCTTGGTTTCTTTCTCCGAATTCCCAAATTATTGTTTCAACATAATTATGCCTTGATGACTTTCAAAGCTTAAGTACTCTTTTTTCTTGTTTATAGTGTATTTTTCCGTGTTCAGTCATTTTTTCTTGCCGAAAAGAAAGGAATTACCGAGTTTTAATCTTAACTTGTATTTCAGTTTAATGCTATTAAACTTACTCGGTTGTTAATGGTAGTCTGGAATAACTGTTACGAAAAAACCTACAATAAAAATTTCGCCGAGCCTCATTTGTAAATATTTTATTCATTTACCAAATTTACGAGTTCATGAATATGAAAACGATCAACTTTTTCCTCATTTGCCTTTCACTAATTCTATGTGCGTTTCTTCCTTCACCTTTATTAGCACAATTGGATATTCAAAAACTTAATTCCGATTCCATCAATCAATTAAAACTGGACGGAAAGATGACCGGGCAAGAGTCCTTTACAAATTCTAAGGCCGGAGCAATTGCCAACCTTTCAAGGATCCCCTCAGTACAAAATCCGGAAAGCGTTTCTTCCGCTTTAAATTGTAATTGCTGGGTTCCACAAGATGCTACATGGCAAGTTGCCGCATTTGATGGTTCAGGAGCAAGTGGCGGACCGGGTGTTCCACCGGATTATAGAAATGACGATTGGTCAACCGTCCCACTTAACCTTCCATTTAATTTTTGTTTTTATGGTACGAACGTAGATAGTGTATACATTAATAATAATGGTAACGTTTCTATAGGTGGAGCCTATTCTACATTCACCGCATCAGGATTTCCGAACAATCAATTCGTGATGATCGCTCCATTCTGGGGAGATGTTGATACAAGAGGACCTTTGAGTGGTATTGTTCGTTATACCATTAAGCCTACATACATGATCGTTCAATGGGAAAACGTAGGTTATTTCAGTCAGCAGGATGATAAATTAAATTCTTTTCAGCTTATCATTACTGATGGATTAGACCCTATCCTACCGGCAGGGCAGAACACATCATTTTGCTATAAGGACATGCAATGGACGACCGGGTCTGCGTCAGGAGGGGTTAATGGTTTCGGTGGAACACCTGCTACAGTTGGTGTAAACAGAGGAAATGGGATTGATTATATACAGGTTGGCCTTTTTGACACGTCCGGTGCAGCTTATGATGGACCCTATGGGAATTCTGATGGCATTGACGCACTGGATAACCAATCATTTTATTTTAACTCATGTGTGAGCAGTTCAAACATAGCCCCATTGGTCACAGCCATTCAGGTGTGTGACACATTAAAATTCTGTTGCTATGATACTTTGATCGTGCATGCTGAATATCTTTCACCTGAGCTAGGACAGACAACAACTCCCGGAGTAAATCCGAATGGGATGTCGGGTGTCTCTGTTTTGAATAGTACCATTGGCAATACTGCTTCAATTGATGTACAGATAATCGGATCTCCTTCAAATATCGGATTTCATACAATTTATATCACCGGAACCGATGACGGTGCTCCACCGCTCACCAATTCAACACCGGTGATTGTACAAGTTCAACCCGTACCACTAACCAGTTTCACGTTTACTCCCCCAATGCCTGTGAATCCCGGAACAACTGTGAACTTTACCAACACAACTGTTGGAGCTTTTTCATATGTGTGGGATTTCGGTGATGGCTCCCCTACTTCATCATTACGTGATCCTTCACATACTTATTCAACCGGTGGAAATTACGTTGTCACGCTGACAGCAACAGGTCCGAATGGTTGCTCTTCAACTTTCAGCACTCCAATAATAGTTGTTGCATGTGCAACGGCCAGTTTTACAATTGATGATACTCTATGCATTAACGAACCTACAGTGGTGACATTTACGGGTGCCGCCAGCGCAGGTGCTGTTTTTAATTGGAACTTCGGAAGTGCTACAGTAATTTCAGGAAGTGGACGCGGCCCTTATTCTATCATGTGGGGAAATTCAGGAAATAAGACTGTAAGCTTAACTGTGAATGATAATCCTTGTGCGGCGATTAGCGATTCCGAAGCAGTCTTCATTGTACCAACACCGCTTGCATCTTTTACAAGCAGTACTTCACTATGTGTGGGGGACCAGGGTAGTGTGGCATTTAATGGAACTGCTCAAAACAATGCAACACTTACCTGGAATTTAGGAAGTGGAACAATTCTCTCAGGAACGGGGACAACTGCGGATCCATACAATGTTCAATGGAATACTGCAGGAGCAAGCAGCATCAGCCTGATAGTAAATCAGAATGGCTGTGCAGACACGACCCAGACAAATGTGTTGGTGAATGAAGTTCCTACTGCATTGTTTACAATGGCACCATCTGTTTGCGCAGAAAGTCCTGTGCAAATAACTTACAACGGCAATGCCTCCGCTTCTGCAACCTACAACTGGAATTTTGGCGGAGGTATTGTGCATAGCGGAAGTGGTCAGGGTCCATACTCAGTGAGTTGGACGAACCCCGGAAATCCAAATGTTAGCCTAAGTGTTTCTGAGAACAACTGTAATTCTGTTCCCAATTCTATTCCAATCCTTATTAATGCAATTCCGGAAGCATCATTCAACACGAATGCTTTTACTTGTCCCGACGAGCAACAAAATATCAGCTTTACCGGCAGTGCAAGCCCAAGTGCTATTTATACATGGACTTTCGGAGGGGCGAATGTTGCTTCCGGAAGTGGTGCAGGTCCTTACATGGTAAGCTGGAGCACCTCCGGCACTAAAAGTATAGGTCTGGTGATAACAGACAATGGATGTGCTGACACCAGCACATTTAATGTTTCTGTAAAAACTGTCCCGACATCAATCTTTACAATCCCGTCCGAAGCATGTCCTCTTGATACTGTAATGGTAATGTATACAGGAAATGCAGATCCATCTGCTACTTTTGACTGGACTTTCGGAGGTGCCAATCTTATATCAGGCAGTGGAAATGGTCCCTACTTACTGAGCTGGAACGCAGCCACATCAGCAAACATAACTCTTACTGTAACCGAAAATGGATGTACTTCACCAATTTCACAAAACACAATAGCGATAGCTTCACTTCCACCGGCAAATGCAGGCATAGATAAAAGCATGTGTTCAGGAACCACTCTTACAATTGGATCTGCTGCAACCGGTGGTATTTCATACAGTTGGATGCCTCAAACAGGACTCTCTGCACCAAACTCTTCTTCAACGACAGTAGAAGGAATAAATCAAAGTGTTTTCCCCGAAGTAAGAAAGTATATTCTGTTTGTAGAATCAGGTATTGGTTGTCACAATTCTGATACCGTACTTATTACCATTAATCCGGTCCCGGTAGTCTCATTTACAAATCAGGCATCTCAGTGCTTTAAGGATAATAAATTTCAATTTTACGTTAGCGGATCTATTATACCCGGTGCACAGTACTCATGGGATTTTGGTCCTGATGCAAATCCATCGCAATCGAATCAGGCCATCCCGCCACCGGTGCACTTTAATAGCGTTGACACCTTTATGGTAAGCGTGAGTGCAAATTTTGAGTTTTGCGATGCAATACCATTTTCAGATAATGTAATTGTTGTAGCTGATCCGGTGGCTGCATTTACACCACTTTTGCATGAAGGATGTGTCCCTCTCACAGTACCTTTTTTAAACCAAAGCTCCGGAGTCAACAATTCCTATCTGTGGAACTTTGGTGACAATTCCAGTATTACTGACGAACAAGTTGTTCACGTGTTTACAAAACCAGGGCTTTATTCTGTTGAACTTACAACTCAAAATGCAGCAGGCTGCACCGATTATATAGTTTATCCGAACCTTATAACAGTAAACCCGCTGCCTCAAGCATCTTTTAACCCTTCTCCGGAGACTGCCAATATCCTGGAACCAATAATTCAATTCCTTAATACCACTCCCGGAATAAATCAATACGAATGGACATTTGGTGATGGTGACAGTTCAATTGAAACAAATCCGGATCACATGTACCGAGAAATAGGCTCATATGAAGTAACTCTTTATACTACTAATATTTACGGCTGTCGCGATTCGGTGACTGCCTTGGTACATATTGAAGATGATTACACTTTTTATGTTCCAAATGCATTCAGTCCGAATGGTGATGGAAGGAATGACACCTTTAGTGGTCATGGCACCCGCATCAAAGCATATCACATGGATATTTTGGACAGATGGGGACTGGTAATTTACTCAACCGATGATATTAACAAGCCCTGGGACGGGAAAGTAACACGTGATGTACAGTCTGATGTATATCTTTATAAAATTCTGGTCACAGACAATAAAAACAAATCTCACATTTATACAGGGCATGTCAGTGTGATTCGCTGATTTATTTTATGATCTCTTTTTATCGGTAAGTATCAACCGCAGCGATGTGTTTTTTGTTACATAAGCCCATGCCCAGTTAATAAAAATGATCAGTTTGTTTTTTACTGAAAGTATCAACATGAGGTGTAAAAACATCCAGATCAGCCATGCAAAATAACCTTGGAGTTTTATAAAGGAAAGATCAACGACAGCTTTGTTTCTTCCCACCGTTGCCATTGAACCCAGATCATGGTACTCAAATTCCTTCATCACTTTTCCTTTGATCAAGAAATTCAAATTTTTTGCGAGTCTGACTGCCTGATTGATGGCAACATTGGCAACCTGCGGATGTCCTTTAGGATATAGCGGTGTCTCCATATAAGCAATGTCACCGATGGCAAATATATTTTCAGAGCGGAAAACTTTATTAAACCTATCCACTTTGATCCGATTTCCGGCTATCAATTCAGTTGATGAGATACCTGCAATGGTATTTGCTTTTACTCCGGCTGCCCATATAACAGTTTTTGTTCTGACTTCTTGGCCGTTATGAAAACGTATCGTTTCTCCATCATAATTTTTCACCATTGTTTCCCTGAAGATCTCTACACCTATGTCTTCAAGATATTTTTGCGAGGCTCGGGAAGCATTTGCACTCATGTTATTTAAAGTGTTTTTACTTCCTTCAACCAAAATAATTCTAAACTTAGAAAAGTCTATGCCCGGATAATCTTTGGGAAGAATATCCTTTTTAATTTCCGCAAAAGCGCCGGCTAATTCAACACCTGTCGGACCGGCACCTACAATTACAAGATTCAAAAGACTTTCCTTTTCATCTTCTGAAGCTGAAATAATTTTCTCAAAAACTAATAATATGTGATTACGAATACGTATAGCATCATAAGTAGACTTCAATGTTAAACAGTTTTTCTCCAGCTCTTTATTACCGTAAAAATTTGTTTCACATCCGATGGCAATTATCAGGTAATCATAATGGAAGTTCCCAATATCAGATTTAATGATTTTTTGAGATCCAATAATTTCTTCTACTTCAGCCAGCCTGATATGCAGATTCTTTTTCTTCTTAAAAATATTTCTTAAAGGAAAAGAAATACTTGAAGGTTCAATTTGAGAAGTTGCGACCTGATAAAAAAGCGGTTGAAACTGATGATGGTTTAGTTTGTCGATTAAAGTAATATCAAACAAACGTTCATCCAATTTTTTAACAAGCTCAATTCCTGCAAACCCTCCTCCAACGACAACTACTTTTTTTCTTCCCGCCATATTCTTGAATTAGTAGTCTGAATAATTAAGCTAACCAAAAGAAACTCAATCCAGGAACTTATTTATTCTTTGAGTTGCTTAAGACTGTATCAATTTCAACTTCTACATCCGGCAATGGAAATGCCTCAGCAACTGTATCACGAAAAGTATCATGCCACAAGATCTCTATATCAACTTTTTGCATGTCTCCGTTTGAAACAGGAATATCCTTCCAAAGGACGACGAATGTGTCGCTCTGGCCCTTCTTCAATACGTTCGCTCTTCTTTGACCTCTGGAAGCCATATTGGCGAATTCAGTACCCTTAGGGGTTAAAAGTGAAGCTTTTCCGGGATGTACGATACCTATCTTATCTCCTGTATAATCAACACTAAACTTAACCACTACATCATCTGTTTTCTTGGTTGACTTAAGCTGAACTATCTTGAATGGTCCGGCTGTAAAATCATTCTTAACAATAGGTAGTTTAAAGTTTTCTGCTTTAATAGCTCCTTCTTCTGCTTTTACTGTTGCGAAACCCTTTAATTCAAGTGAAAATTTTTCAAACTGTAGTCCTTCACCTTTAATATCTATTACCCGGGATTCTTCATCATTTGGCCCAATAAGCAAATCCTTCTCAAGATTCTTATAATCCTTCCCATCGGCTTTCAGAATGATCTGATCAGTACTTACCAAAATATAATCAGATGTGTTATTCTTTACACGCAATTTAAACTTAATGTAAGCTTTGGTAGAAACACCGTCCGTAATAGTAACTGTGACCGGTCCTTTTTCCAATACAACTTCTTTATAGAACACCTTTTCAAAAGATGCCCCAAATACATCACCGGTAAAGCAAACACTTCCGGCAATCAATAAAAAGAGAATTATAGATTTTTTCATGTGTTTTTTTTTCAAAGGTATAACAATGTTTCTCTTTATAAAAATGAAAATCCGGTTGAGAATTGAGACTGAATATTAACGAGCCAAAAAGGCAAGAGAGAATGTAAGTCATCTTCAAATATAAGACACAAAATTACTCATGAGGTTTTACGATCTGCTGTCGCTGATTTTACCAAAAAAGGAATGCAACTTCATACCTCACAAAGTTTACTATCGACTAGTACAAGAGCCGGGATGGTTTTGTTAAAAACATTCCTCTTTTTCAGCGATTATAAAGTTTAAAACATCAACTTTGCAGCGGAGAATACAATAAATCCAAATTCTCAGAAATACAGAATGAATTATCTGTAAGAAGGAGTAAACCTAATCAAAGTTCATGAGCGCTTCTCAGACCAATCTTCAAAGTATCTTAAAAAACCTGCAAATTGACAAACTCAATGAAATCCAATTAGCCACTATAGAGGCAGCCAAGATCAATAAAGACATTTTACTAATTTCTCCTACCGGTACAGGAAAGACCCTTGCCTATCTGCTGCCAATCGTGCTTGGATTTTCAAAAGACGTTAAATCTGTTAAGGCAATTATCCTGGTTCCAACCAGAGAGCTAGCCCTTCAGATTGAGTCAGTGGCAAGAAAAATGAAGTCAAACTATAATATTTGTTGCTGTTATGGCGGCCATTCAGTCCGGATTGAAAAGAATAGCTTGTCCCAATCACCTGATTTAATTGTTGCTACACCGGGAAGAATGGCGGACCATATAAGCAGAGGAAATATCAATATTAATTTTGTGGAAACTGTAGTATTGGATGAATTCGACAAGTCTCTGGAAATGGGCTTTGATGAAGAGATGGAATACATCATGGGTCAGTTAAAGAATGTGCGAAAAAAGTATCTCACTTCAGCCACAGAGACTGAAACTCTCCCGGCATTTGTTAATCTAAAAAGCCCTATCAAACTGAAATATCAAGCCGAAAGCATTGGCGAAAAATTACTTAGCTTAAGGCAGGTAAAATCAGAAGATAAGGATAAGCTAAACACACTATATGATCTTCTGTGCAATCTAAACAATGATACTTGCCTGGTTTTTTGCAATCACCGCGATGCAGTAGAACGGCTCAGCGAATTTTTAAAATCAAAAAAAATAATTCATGACTATTTTCATGGTGGGCTTGAACAACCTGACAGGGAGAAAACTCTGGCTAAGTTGCGCAATGGAAGTATACAGATATTGATAGCAACTGATCTTGCAGCACGCGGACTAGATATTCCGGAAATTAAATACATTATACATTTTCAGTTTGCATTAACAGAAGAGGCCTTCATTCACAGGAACGGAAGAACAGCCAGAATGAAGAGCGCAGGTACAGCAATACTTTTGATGAATAATTTTGAAACCTTACCAGTCTATATCAGGGAAAATCCTGAATTGATGGAGTTAAGTAAATTGCCACCTCCGGAAGAACCCGAATGGGAGACGCTATTTGTAGGCAAAGGAAAAAAAGACAAAGTGAATAAAATTGATCTTGTAGGATTTCTTTCTAAAAAAGGTGAGCTTGGAAAGGATGATATTGGACTTATTGAAGTAAAAGACCGCTTCTCATATGTTGCTATCAAGCGAAGTAAAATTAAGGGGTTGATAAAGTCAGTAGCCACTGAAAAAATCAAAGGTAACAAAGCTAAAATTGAAATTGCCAGTTGAAAACATACCAATTCACCTAAATCTGAGTGTTAGCATGCTCAGGAATTACCTGCAAATTCCCATAGAACAGATAAAATAAATTCATTGAACATCATGTTTCCGGTTACCTTATCATCAATTTACAAAAAACCGACTTCATTAAACAAGTCAATCAATGTACCTGAATTAAGGTGACACAATTTCCAAGGAGATTTTATTGAGGACGAATATTCCGATACAGGATCGTTTTCCCAACTTTTTAACTCCATAGTTAAAATTTAAAAAGAAGGAGACAAAATAATCCACTAATTGCTTCTAATTTGTTAATTAACTACGGTAGAGATCTTGAAATTATAATATTTCGTAATTTGTTGAGATTCGTCAATAAATTTGCAGGCTATGATAAAATTATCTACAGTTAAATTAATGCTATCTTCCTTTTTTCTATTCTGCCAAACTATTGCAACATCTCAACCGGTTGCCTCATTTTTTGTCGACAGGCACAACATCTGTAGTGGACAAATTGTTAATTTCAATAACACCAGTAGCAGTTCAAACATGCATCAATGGCTTATCGATGGCGTACACTACTCCTTTAGCCTTGATACTTTGGCAGTCTTATATGAAGATTGTTATGACCTAAAAGAAATAAGGCTCATTGCAGGTGACAGTACAACGGGCCTATCCGACTCGGCATCGATAGTGGTTTCAGTCTTTGACACATGCTATTTTCATTGGACAGGCACCTTTCTCAACTGCCCCGGCGATACAATCCAACTATCAGCAAGTACGGAAGCTATTGCAACTGAGTTTTTCATTTCAGAACCTGTCACCATTCTGAACGGCTGTTTGGTCTGCCTTTCCATAGAGTTTATACTACAGAATCAAGGCACCTATGTTGACAAGACAAGCACATATCAGGGAGGTTGCCATGATGTGACCAGTTATGAATACGTTTGTTCAACTACGAATATCATTGAATACCATAAGTGTAATGCGGAAATTTATCCAAACCCGGTAAGAGAAAATTTTTTAGTTACTGCTAAAGAAAATGGTCCGTTGAGACTGGAAGTTTCAACTTTAACCGGCAAAATACTGGTTGATCAAATTTTATTTGAACAGATAACACAGATTAATTTCACAAATTACCCACCCGGTGTTTACATTTGCAAATTGTCCGTCAAGAATAAAATTCCGTTCATTAAGAAAATTATAAAACACTAATTTCGAATTCCCTGTCAACGTCCCAATTCGATCTCTTAAAATGTACCCATGAAAAAAGACAACTTAACCCAGAAGGATAATTCAAAAATTTACAGATCACTTTTTCAGTTTTTCCTTCAGGGGCTTTTGATTCTTGCGCCCATAACGATCACGGGCCTGCTCTTATATTGGCTGTTTGAAAAAATTGATGGCATCTTATTGCCTCTTGTGAATATCCGTGGACTCGGTTTTATAATAATTATTGGTTTCGTTATACTGGTAGGCTGGATAAGCTCAAATTTTTTAATGAGCGGACTGCTTCGATTTTTCGATTATTGGTTAGAGCGAACCCCCGGTGTTAAATTTATTTACACATCCGTAAAAGACTTTTTTGGCGCATTCACCGGAGATAAAAAAAAATTCGACAAGGCCGTACTTGTGAATGTCTTTTCGGAAGACGTTTGGATCATCGGGTTTCTTACAGATGAAGAATTAGAAAAATTTGAATTTGGGAATGAGTATGTATCAGTTTATGTACCCCAGTCGTACAATTTTGCCGGACAACTTTATATTCTTCCCAGAACAAAAATCAAAAAGATCAGAAATATTAGCTCCGGTGAAGCCATGAAATATTCTGTGACAGGTGGTGTCGTTGAATTAGCCGACGACAAAAATGTCTAAAATTTATTTCACTGATTTTGATATCACAATTCTATGAATTGAAAACTCATCGGTGGAAGAAGGCTTAATCTTCAAAAAGTATACCCCGCTATTCAAATGGCTAAGATCTATAGATAAGTCAGACTTGTTCTTCAGTAATACAGAACTCGTTGTATAAATCATATTACCGGGGAGGTCTAAAACTTCGATAGCCACCTCACGAATCCTCCGGTCGCCTAATTGTACAGAAAACAATCCTGAACTTGGGTTAGGATATATATATCTAACTATCTCTCTATTTCCGTCATTGTTTATTACAATAATATCCGAAACAGTAGAAGTTCCATCGTAGTCTACCTGTTGCAGTTGATAGTAATTATGTCCCCGTTCAGGATTGGCATGAATTAAACTATAATCCCTTTGATGAGAACTATTACCTGCACCATTCAATCTGTCAAGCTTTCGGAATAAGTTTCCATCTCTTGAATGCAACAATATAAAATAATCATTATTGATCTCGGTGGCAGTACTCCATGAAATATAATTATTACCATTCTCTTCATGGCCAACAAAGTTTAATAACTCTATAGGAAGCGGCACAGTTGATTGTGCTGTACCAAAATGCGAGAACCCTGACATTCCGGTTCTCATTACCATATTCACAGTAGAAGCAGCAACACAAGTTCCATCCAAACCCCAGGCACCGCTTCCTGTCGGATCTTTCATGATTGTCCATCCCGCAGCACCCCCGGCATTAGTATAGCTTCCAACTCTATTATACAATGTCATGTTATAAATGGCATTGCCGGAAATCTGAACGTTGGAGGTATTATAGGCATTAATTATCCACTTCCCATCGTTGAGGGCATTTAGATTATATGTAGCAAGACACTCACTGATTCCAAGTGGACCCGGAAGAACTGAATAAATTACAAAACTGGATAAAAGGTTATCAATATTAGAGTTTGAAGTAAGGGAAATATTAGCTCTTTCATAACCTTTTCCAGCTTCACCCACAGGGAAATCATAACTACCGCTTGCCTGGATGTAGCGTCTTAAAAAACCTTGTACAAAACTGTTTATATTTCCAACACTCACAGAAGAAGGTGTTCTGTTAAATACAATCACTTCATTAGTACCTGTAATGATCTTACCATTTGTGAGTGTAAGTGTACCAGTACCTGATTTTATATTCATATTGGTATTGAGTGTCACATTAGGTCCGGTATGATTCATCAAAACAAAATTCAAGTTAAGCACAGATGATCCCTGGTTATATGTTTGAGGATTAGTTCCATTAAACTCGAGAGTTCCTGTAGTACCTGTATTTGAAAAAGTATTGTTCCCATTAGCATTTGAAAAATTTCCTGCAACCCTCACATATCTGCCATTTGAATTAAAAACGCTCGTGTTATTACTCGTTGTGAAATTCCCTCCGATATCAATATCATTGTTTAAAATAACCTGACCACCTGTTTTATTAATAATAAGATTCGGGAATCGGTCAGCACCGCTTAGCGATCCAGAAATGCTTTGGTTAACTGATCCATTGTCGAATACAATAGTAGAAGAAGGGTTAGCAACGAGTGAACCCTGGTTGAGGTAATCGCCACAGACATGCAATATTGCTCCTGCCTGAAGGGTGAGCGTGGCACCGGGATTAATGGTCAGGTTTTTCACATAGTGATTTCCTGAAATCAATGACGGCTGATTATATGCAGAAGGATTCACCGTTGCGCTGACACCGCATACAGGACTGTTACATCCGCCCCAGTTGGTTGGAATTGCCCATTGAGTATTTGTTCCTCCGCTCCACACAACCGAAGTAGCCGATCCTGTATAAGCAACGGGGGAACTTGCGCCAAAGTTAAGTGTGAATCCGGATGTACTATTGGAAAAGTTAGATATTACCAATAGATATACCTCTCCGGCAACAACAGGAATAACTGCTTCATAAGCATTACCAAAACCCGGATAAGCTGCAGGAGATGTTCCTGCAGCTGCTCCATTCAATCCGGTAACTCCTAAATAATTATAATTACATCGTGTAGGTGCAGCACCACCGGAAATAGCAGAACATGAAGTCGCACCGGATCCTGTGATCTTCCAAATGGCGAAATCATAATCGGTTGCAGACGTACTTGGTGCTCCCAACCAATCATTCGGAATAATATCAAAGCTTAGATTTCCATTCGCATTGATTGGAATAGAATACCATGCCGAACCTCTCTCACCTGACAACAGACAATTGGAACCACCACCCGGAAAATCACAATTATTTCCATAGGCCTGATAACCGGGATTACCGACTAAGATTGACTGTGTACAGACCGGACTTGGGTTAACACATTCCTGGCCCATAGCAGGTGGAAATCCTATCACATCATCTACGGCCATGATATTAAAAGATCCGGTAAGATCTCCATTCCCATCCACACGTATCAGATATGTACTACCTGCAGTAAGTCCTGTAGCAACGAGTTCTGAATTCAGGTATGAAGAGGAGCCACATGCCGGTGCATTGATGTTACATGCAACATATGCAGGGGAAGTACAATTTCCGGAATACAATGCTATTTGAGTGTTTGTCAATGTACCTAATGAAGTACGAACCCGTATTCTGCCTGAGGCAGGTATTACCACACTATACCAAACCGTATTTAAAGTTCCTGAAGACCAACAGCCGGCTGCACCAGGTTCAGAAGCTCCTCCGGCACAGGAATTTGTACCAGGAGTATTTACATTTAAGGGCAATGCAATTGCATTACAAGGAAGGTCATTGGAAGGACTTGAACCGGATGAAACTATTGAAATATCATAAGATGCAGATGTCGGTGAGGCCCAGGTGTCCACAACGATATAGTAAGTTCCTGCAGAAGGCAATGCTACAGAACCACTGATATTTGCGGAGCCTCCTCTTGAACCGATGCAATTTGTGCCGGCAGTTCCGGGACAACCGCTGTAAACTTGAAATCCGATATAAGAAGTACTTGCATTACTAATTGAAATGGTTAAACATTCGGCAGCACTGGCAGTATATGCATACACTCTATCCTCTCCTGATTCATACAGGGTGCCACAAGATCCGGTGCTACTGTTCGTGTAGTCATTTCCATAACAAGCAGTATTCTGCCCTAAAGCAGTGAAAGGTGAAGTAATCGGTGGAGCATTAGCACAGGTGCTTCCAGGCAGACTTGTACCGGGAGATGTAACACAGCTTATTGTTGCTTGCCATCCTGCATAAGTTACTGAACCATCAGAATAAAATTGAAAGGTAAGACAACCATTTGCCGCAGAGGAGGTGATGTTACAAGGGAGATTTGATCCGGTAAATTGCCCGAGAAGTGGAGAACCTGTCGTACTACCATTATAAATTCTCAAGTAATCACAACATGATTCCAAATTAAATGAAGAGAACAACACCTGAACATATTGACCGGCTGCCGAGGGGCAAATTGTAACTACGTTATTCTCATTATTTGAATAGTTAGCAGATGGACCACCCGAATCAAAATAACTTGCTGAACATGCATTAACAGTTCCACCGGCATTTTGCAAAACACAGGTTGCACCGGTGGTGAACGACCATACTGTACATCCGGAGGCATCACCTACCGCATTGGTTGGAACAATTCTCCAGTAATAGGTGGTATTTGGCATCAATGCCGGAGGTGTGTAGGACAATACATTCCCTAAATTTGTCCCATTTACAATTGTTGATGGAGGAAAATTCACTCCGAAATAAAGTTTATAACCTGTAGGAGGACCTCCTCCCACAGGGGCTGTCCAGCTTAGAACATTTCCGGATGTGCATAAAGCTGTAGCACCATTCCCTGGGGCATTAATCCCTGCGCAGTTTGGTGGAGGCGGCAGACTGGTAATGATTGTTACGTTGTCAAGTGTAGCCGGTGGATTAGACCCTAAAGATCCATCATTCCTCCATGTAAACACCAGACGCTGAGTAGTACCTGCAGCACTTGCAGGTAAAGTAATTGAGTAATTCGTGCAAGTACCCACAAGGTTATAATAATTCAAACCCACCTGCCCGGCACCAAGCAATATACCCGCAACAGGGGTCGTGGTAGTAGGCACAAGATAAACCCGCATATAATCATAAGTACTTTCTCCCTGACCTTTAAAATCAAAACTAAGGTTGATGAAAGTTTGACCGGCAGGGAAAGTGAAGTCTCTGTACAGATGAACTGTTGAGCTGACGTTATTGACGTAAGTATTGTTAGTTGCAGCAGTTCCAATATAGGCAGACCTGGTCCCTGAACATACTGATGCAGTTCCACCATACCACTTATTTGTTTGAGTTCCGTTTACCAAATTCCAACCTGCACCACCGGATTCAAATCCTCCATTATTGACCGTTGCTGAAATCAATGTAGTTTGACTGCTTGCATTAATTACCAAAAAACAAGAATACAACAACATAAGCAGGATGAATCTTGAGCTCATCCTCATACGATGTTTTGTATTTTTCTTGTAGCGAATCATTAAATAATTTAATGTAATGAAATATAATTATCACAGTCTCTAATCAGTTGATCAACCGGAGCATTTTCTTTGAGATAGAACTCAGACAAGTTGTGTTTTTTTAAAAGAGAGAAAATGGCCTGAACATGCATTGCATCTTTTGTCTCAAGATCAAGAATAAGCAATTTATTAGATACACAAATTCCTGCATCAATTATATTCTTTTCAGGAGCTAACCAAACTGATAAACTATCTACATTCTTTTCATTCAAATCGTTTAAATGCAGTAATAAATGATTTGATTGTGCAGATATATCACAATTGCAAAGCAATAAAATACCCAGGATTGACAGGAGGTACGGTAGCTTCATGTTAAACCAAATCTACTTAATTTTATCCACAAAAAGAAGAAAATTAGGTATAGACATGCCGATGGCCGGACAAGGTCTGTTTTAATGCAAATAATGCCGACAAAAAAATATTTTTTTTGGTAAGGATGACTCAGTCAAGGGCAGAAATGAATCACGGCACCTAACTATGAGAAAACCTGAGACTTAGGAATTAATTATGAAAAAAACCAAAAAACACAATTGAAATTTTCAGGAATTTACAAGACCGGTTGCCTTGTCCTGGAATTCTGAAGTACCGTGAAACTGTATATCAGAAAACGACTGCTTTATCATATTCAACATCCAATCACTTTCAGATAAATACACCGGTCGGTCTTCCTTATCAAATGCAACAACAGAAGCCCTATCTCTCAAAAAATTATCCAGAGCAGCAGTTGTTTTACCGGTGACCCAGTAGGCATTCCTGAAATTCAAAGGTCGGAAATCGCATTTGGCACCGTACTCGTGCTCCAGCCTGAATTTTATCACGTCGAACTGTAGCTCGCCGACAGTACCAACAATTTTTCTATTACCGGGCTGTTGAGTGAAAAGCTGAGCCACCCCTTCTTCTGTCAACTGTTGGATTCCCTTTTCCAGTTGCTTTGTTTTAAAAGGATCACGATTTTCCAGTTCTTTGAATATCTCAGGTGAAAAGCTTGGAATTCCTTTGAAGTGAAGATCCTCTCCTTCAGTGATAGTATCACCGATTTTAAATACGCTATTATCATAAAGACCGATAACGTCACCCGGAAAAGCCTCCTCTATCAAAGTCTTTTCATTTGCCATAAAGCTGGTTGGGTTACTAAAACGAATTTTCTTGTTCAGTCTTGTATGCCAATAAAATTTATTTCGTTCAAATTTTCCTGAGCAAATTTTCAAAAATGCAATCCTGTCTCTATGATTTGGGTCAAGGTTGGCATGAATTTTAAAGACAAATCCGGAAAATTTCGGCTCAGATGCACTAACGGTTCTCTCCAGACATTCACGTGTTGAAGGGGCAGGTGCAATGTTCAAAAAGGTCTCCAACAATTCCAATATTCCGAAATTATTAATTGCACTGCCAAAAAACACCGGTGCTATTAATCCATCCCGATAAAGCTCTTCATTAAAAGGTTCGAACAAATCTTCTATAAGGTGAACATCTTCCCTGAGCTTCTCTGTTTCATTTTCTCCAATGAAAGTTTTCATCTGATCATCAGCAAGGTCAACAATTTTTGCTTTTGTTTCAGATATACTCGTTTTGTTTGGTTCAAAAATATTGAGTTCCTTCTTATATAAATTATAAACTCCTTTAAACCCTGAACCACCACCAATAGGCCAGGTCAATGGACGAACATGGATTTGTAATTTTTCCTGCAATTCATCAAGAAGATCAAAGGGATCTTTTCCTTCTCTGTCTAATTTATTTATAAAAATAATTACCGGTGTATTCCTCATCCGGCAGACACTCATTAATTTTTCTGTTTGTTCTTCGACTCCCTTTATGCAATCAACTACAAGGATTACTGAGTCTACTGCTGTGAGAGTTCTATAAGTATCTTCGGCAAAATCTTTGTGTCCCGGTGTATCAAGGATATTTACTCTCATTCCGTTATAATCGAAACCCATCACCGAAGTTGCAACAGAGATACCTCTCTGTTTTTCGATCTCCATAAAATCCGATGTTGCTGCTTTTCGTATCTTATTACTTTTAACAGCCCCGGCTGTAACTATTGCACCACCAAAAAGAAGAAACTTTTCGGTTAGGGTAGTCTTCCCTGCATCAGGGTGGCTGATGATAGCAAAAGTTCTGCGCTTGGAAATTTCTTTTTCTAAAGACATACTGAATGAAGAAATTGGGTACCAGAGTGATTTTCTCCAACTTGAAAGGTTGAAAAAGCCTGATTTAAATAAAAAAGACGCCCTAAGGTCTAATGGCGCCTTTCTATGCAAAATTACTTAAATAAACCATTTCTGACAATGAAACCTGAAATACCATTGTCCAACAATTCAGATTCTGGTGGCCAGCACTTATGGTTTAACCCTACTCTTTCCAACGTTATTTTCAATCAGACTGAAGTCAGCAGCTTCTACCAATTTATCACCTGTTAAATCTGAAGGATAGTAGCCGAACGAAATCAATTGAATTGAATTTTCCATTGCAAGGATATCGCTGGCATTGATCACTCCATCCTGGTTAACATCTCCGCTAATAATCGCAAAAGCACCTCCAAAACCAATCATATTATTTCCATAGGCCTGAGAAGCACCAGATGTGAAATTATAAGTATTCACTGCAGAAGGCAATGCAAATGGTGCAGAACTCCATGTTTCTAAAGTATTTCTGTGATTAATAACAAGGTAAAATGATTTTCCAAATGCTGCTCCCGGAAAGTTAAACGTCCCATCACCTGAAGTATTGATCGTACCCTTCACAGAATACTCAATTGCATAAGGTGAAATATTACTTGCAAGACTGACTGTAATCGTATCACAAACTGTAGGGGAAAGTACTCCGGTCATTTGACCACTACCAGTATAAAAACCTTCAATAAATACTTTCACATTCAAACCAACGGTGCCATTAAAATTAACCGGACTATTAGCTGTTCCACATGGAGTAGTAACCGATATGAGGCCTGTTGATACTCCGACCGGTGAGATGGCCGTAATTTGATTATCACTATTTACTGTAAATGCTGAATTGACTCCATTGAATTTTACAGTACTTACAGAAACAAAACCTGAGCCTGAGATAATAACAGATGTGCCTGCTCCTCCGCCTTGAGGATTAAATGAAGAAATTACAGGCGGATTATTAACGCTCATGGTAATTGAATTCGATGTAGCCGGGTTTCCGCTAACACAGGAAGCATCGGAAGTCATCACGCAAGTTACAATTTGTCCATCTATCAATGTGTTAGTAGAATGAGTTGCACCATTCACCCCAACATTAGTTCCATTTACTTTCCATTGATATGACGGGTTTGTTCCGCCGTTTGTCGGGGTAACCGAAAAAGTAACTGTCGAACCCGCACACTGAGGATTAGTACCTGCGGTCTGCGAGATGCTAGCTGATGCAGTAACATTTGCATTTACAACCATCGTTATAATATTCGATGTAGCAGGACTTCCGGTCACACAATTTGCATTGGATGTCATCACACAGGCAACAGCTTGTCCATTAGTTAGTGTTGTAGTGGTATAGGTGTTGCTATTTGTACCAACATTAGTTCCATTCACTTTCCACTGATATGACGGTGTGGTTCCGCCATTAGTAGGGGTCGCAGTAAATGTAGCTGAGGCTCCCACGCATTGTGGATTTGTTCCTGAAGTTTGAGAAATAGAAACTGAAGCTGCTACACTTGAATTTACCGTAGTTGAAATTGAATTTGAGGTGGCAGGACTTCCGGTTACACAATTTGCATTAGATGTCATCACGCAGGTAACCGATTGACCATTAGTTAATGTTGTAGTCGTATAAGTGTTACTGTTAGTTCCAACATTAGTCCCGTTCACTTTCCACTGGTATGATGGTGTAGTTCCGCCATTGGTAGGTGTTGCTGTAAACGTAGCTGAGGCTCCCATGCATTGTGGATTTGTGCCGGAAGTTCGTGAAATGGAAACCGACGCCGGTAATGATGAACCAACATTCATTAAAATTGTGTTTGAATTTGCATTGACTGTTGTACCGATGCGACTGAATACCATATTAGGGCGTTTAGAACCAGTACCTGTTGTAGTTGATGTTCCGCAGATGCCTGCTCCGGAAGCACCATCGACTTGCCTGTAAACCGTAGAGACAAATGCAGTATTCGTCTGATAGTTTTGATAGGCTGTGACACCAACAACTAAATTTGAGAAGCATATATCAACTAACACATTGTTTGTCCCATCCCAGATAAAAGGAGTTCCAAACACATGAGTATTGAGTGAACTGACTGTTGGAGTGTAATTAACAGGCCCATAAACTGTAGTAAAGGATGGGTTAAGAAATGCGGATGTCATCACAGTCTCAGTAGTGTGAGCCAATTTAATTGTATAGTCGTTTAAAGTAGCAGGATTTCCGACAGTACTATTAATGGTGAATCCAATTGAATGAATATCTCCGGCTGTCAGGCCTAGAGTGACAAGTTCTGAAGCTAAGATCAAATACTGCTGTCTGCCACTACCATAATAGGAAGGGTAGGCATTTGCAAGATCACTTACTGTAGTGTTGGTACCTGTCCCGGTACCTAAAATTACAGTTTGCGAAGTAGCACATGCCGGAGAGGAGACTATACTACACGAAACTACCTGACCGTTTGTCAAAGTGTTTGTTGTATATGTCGGACTGTTAGTGCCAACTGTTGTTCCATCAACTTTCCAGGTATAATCTGTGCCGCTTCCATTTGATACGGTAGCAGTAAATGTAGCTGTGGCTCCATCGCAAAGCGGGTTGGTTCCACCGGTTTGGCTAATGCTGACAGAAGGATTAACAACCGGGTTTATGGTTACACTTATCGAATTCGAATTGGCAGTTAAAGGAGAAATACAATTACCACTTGCAGTTAAAACACAAGATACTGTTTGACCATTTGTAAGAGATGTCGAAGTGTAGGTATTGCTATTAGTTCCAACATTTGTTCCATTAACTTTCCATTGGTAAGATGGACTTAATCCACCATTAACAGGTGTAGCGGTAAAAGTAAGTCCGGCTCCCGAGCAAGACGGGTTGGTACCCGAAGTGAGAGCGATGGAAACCGATGGAGCTACTATCGGATTAACAGTCATATTAATATTATTCGAAGTAGCAGGACTTCCCAGAACACCGGGAAGATTTGAAGTCATCACACATGTTACCACTTGTCCGTTCGTAAGCGAAGATGTTGTGTATGTTGTGGAATTGGTTCCAACATTTGTTCCATTCACTTTCCACTGATAAGAAGGTGTGGTTCCACCATTCGTAGGAGTTGCCGTAAATGTTAGCGACGATCCGGAACAGCTAGGGTTTGTACCGGACGTGATGGTAATATTTACAACTGCAGTATTACCGCAGCTAGGTAACTGATATGAAAATATCCTTGTCCGGGCTGCTGAACTACCTGTAGACCCACCCATATATTCACTGGTATGCCAAAAAGTAATTCCATCAGGGTCCAGAGATGTTTGTGCATAGTCGCCTACCCTGTTAACGCCTCCGATTTGTGAACCTGTTCCGGCTATGGCGAGAGTCTCAGTGATCGGTAATGTACCAAGCGGATCGCAAGAACGACGACCGGTGTAGTACAATCCCGGATAAATAGAACTTGCATCTGACTTCATGTAGCTAAGACCGATGGAGCCATTTACGTCCATCGCAATACCGCCCATCCAACGTGTTGCGGCATCGGGAGTGTAAATACCTTCCTGATACAATGACCAGACATTTGTATTCTGATCCTGACGTAGCTCAACCCACTTAATACTTCTTTGACTGGCATTAATTTTAACACCCCAGTTTAATAAGATAGTATTATATCCCGACCAACTTTTCCACTGTGCTCTGTACATGCATACACCTCCGATACCATCAAGCTTTTGTGTGGTTCCGGGTTGGGAAATATCGTCCCAATTAATGTCATAGGATGCATCAAAAGATGATGTAGCAACATTTGCTGCAAGTGAAATGCTTCCCGTAGGGGTTGCAGGTGCCCAATTGACGGTCATCTGATAAATATTTACAGCATCACTATATCCGCTACCCCAGCCATTATCCGAATAAGAAAAGATCGGACAAGGTGATCCCGGAGTCGGCAATACTCCATCGGCAGCATCACCCGGAAGAGGACAGAAGAAACCGCTCTTGGGTGGTGAAAAATTTATATACAAAGATTTTGCATTCGGCGTACCAGCCAGCATAGCAGTTCTGTCAAAGGCAAAAACTTTTTGTGTACTTTGATTTGAAGTCATATAATATCCATCAACCCAAACACCAAATTTCAGATAGTCAGGAAATAGTGGTGAAGTATAAGTATAAGTGTAGTATGAACCTAAAGGATCAGAGGTTGCTGATACGGCGATATAAATCTTCTTGTCTAATGATGAACCAAATTGTGCAAGAAACCAACGATCAGCCGCCTTATCGTACATGACTATAGGGTCTCCATTATTGGATGTTGATGGAGACCATAAATCACCAAGGTTCATCGTAAGCATCACAGCACCTGTCGACTTATTATAAACTTTAAAAGTTGTCGAATTGATCATTTGTATATAATGACTCGGACCGGGAGCTCCTGAAGGATCCATAGGCCTGAAACCGGTGGCATTTTGACCAAGCCAATTAGAAATTGGTGCACGTCCGGGAATATTCCCCATAGTTGTCTGCATCACAGAAGGATCATTCCCATACTGTGGACCATCTTCAACAGAAAAGTCAAACTTTTGTGCTCTTCTGTGCTTTCGGTCTCCGGATTCTTTTTTCGGATAAATTTTATTTTCATCGACCGGGAATTCTCTTGCCAGTTCGGTTAGCGGTCGTGTGATATTAAACTGATCGGCAATAATTACACCGCCGTCGGTAAAAACCTGCTTGTTCTGAGCAAACAAACCGCTCATGCAAAAAATTAAAAATAGAATCGTGTACGTTTTTTTCATAGCTAATCTTATCCATGAAGCCATAAGCTTCAATTCAGTTTTATAATAGGATGGAATTTTATCGAACCGACCTTCGCAGAGTCAACTCAATATTAACGGTGAATATTAACAATAGTTAGAATTTTTTATCAAGCATCTGTAGGGTTAGTTTCTCGACAAGATGGCTTTTCTTTGGACACTGGCTCCTTCTGCCGAAGTGATCGTTATAATGTAAACTCCGGAAGTCCACGAACTCACATTTAAGTGCAAGTCCAATTTTGAAGTACCTGATGTACTATCATAGAGATATTGCAACTTACCGTCCATTTGTCTTACTTCAACTTTTACGCCCTTTGCAATGATGGAAGCCTCTCCATTAATTACTAATGTGTTTTCATAGAAACCAATATTCCAGGGAGTTGATTTTTGTGATTCAATTCCGGTCCCGCTTTGATAATAAATTGTCATTGCCAAATAATCGAGTGATGCCGGTTGATCATAGGAGTCATTTGTGACTTGATACATCAAGCCGAATGAAATATCATTTATTTCTGTTGGCGACCAGGCATAACCCCAGGTATCAGTTGAATCTCCGTAGGAATTCATTGTTGGAGAATCAAGCCAGTATGAAGGGTCTGAATGATCTGTTCCAAGGGCAATTCCATTCAATGCCAAGACCATTACAGAATCACGTATTCCTCCTCCGGGAGAAGATACCCTTTGATTTGCATCAACGACAATACCTGTGATAGTAGCATTGGACGGTATAGAAAATGAAAAATTAGAAAAATTTGCGATGTTCGAATAATAACAAAGCGGGCCACTGCAATTTGGATATTGGGCAAGGTCTGCGTATGCCGGACTGTTATCTACTGCATGAACTCCGGCAAGATTAGACCACCCTACCCCATTACCTGATGCAACGTAAGTCCCAGGAGTCTGAGGACCCGTTGACTGAGCGTTAACGGTCAAAACATAACAAAACAGGCTAAAAATGAAGAATAATGTTGATTTCATAATGGACTAATTTTCACCCAAGATAACAATAGAGCCGGAGTAATTGCTTGTAGCGAATGAAGAATCTCTTATCCTTTTCATATTCTCATATTTCGACCTAAATCAAGCCCTGATTGAGCTAAATCATTGACATACCACGATGACATGGAAAGTTAAGTTGGCAGTAAAATTAAAAAGTCCGGGACCCGAAATCTTTCATTCCTGAAAAACTTAGGATCATGGACTTTCTATGATACTGAAAAGACTTGAATCAAATTTCTTCTGATATGCTTTCAATCCTTTTTGCCCATCGACATAACCCATCCAATAACTCCTCCGGATAAGCCGGTCATAATCGTAAATGCAATGACATCAATAACAATTCCTGTCATGTCGACATACATGGTACTCATCGCATAAAAACTGAGATCCATCGAAACTCCAAAGAGCAAACCAACGATAGCTCCAACTTTCAAACCTCCGCCAAAACCACTAATGTTTGACCATGACATGATGATGGCCAACAAGATTGCATTTACTAAATTTGAAGCGATCATGGCCCACCATACAAATTCCTCCATTGGTCGCATTAAGCTGTTATTACTATGCTGAGCAATCAGATCTGCAAACAACATACCGTAGATTACCCATCCAAGAAAGAAAAATGCAATGCCTCCTGCTACTCCTCCGAGTAAAATTTTGTTTGTATTCATCTCGATTTAGGTTTAGAAATTTGGTTTGAATGATATGTGAATAATATTCTAATGTCAATGAACATCGAAATTAGATTCTAAATAATTCCTATATGCATAGGTTATGAATCTCTTATCCACCGCTAAAAGTTAATAAGGGAGTCTGGAACCGGCTATCAAACCTTCAAAAAAGCGAATTCCTCAATTAAACTGTATTTAAACCAACTATTTTCCACTTGTTTATATCGGTACTCCGGATACTATGTTTTCAAGCAACAGAGGAAAATAATTCCGAAATTTATTTGATCGATGCAAGAGCAATTCTAATCGGACACATCAAATTCTATACATCATTAATGCGAGAATTAATTTCAAATGAACTCCATGTCCCCAATTGAAATACCTTTGCATTCTATGAATAGTAAAAATCTGCTAAAACAATATTATGGATACGATTCATATCGTCCCGGTCAGGAAGCGGTAATTGATCATGTCATCACCGGTATGGATTGTTTGGTTTTAATGCCAACAGGTGGAGGAAAATCTATGTGCTTTCAAATACCTGCTCTTGCTATGAAAGGCACAGCCATTGTCATCTCTCCTCTCATAGCTTTAATGAAAGATCAGGTAGATGCACTAATTGAAATTGGTGTGAATGCTTCCTTTTTGAACTCCTCACAATCAAGCGAAGAACAAAAGACAGTTCTTAAAAATCTTGAAAATGGTGAACTCAAATTACTTTACATCGCTCCTGAAAGACTTTCGGCACAAAACAATGCTATCATCAGCCTTTTAAAAAAGATTCAGGTCTCTTTGTTTGCTATTGATGAATCCCATTGCATCAGCCATTGGGGCCATGATTTCAGACCTGACTATCTCAGTCTCGGTAAATTAAAAGTTTTATTCCCATCTGTTCCGGTAATTGCACTCACTGCTACTGCAGATTCATTAACTCGAAAAGACATCATTCAAAAACTTAATATACCAAAGGCTAAAATTTTTATCTCCAGTTTCAACCGTCCAAATCTGCGATACACCGTTGAATCAAAGGATGACTATTATGCCAAAATGCTCGAGTTCCTATCAGAAAGAAAAGACCAAAGCGGCATCATCTATTGCTTGTCAAGACAAAACACCGAAGACCTCGCAGAGAAATTAAAGAGTGACGGATACAATGCGATATCTTATCATGCAGGTTTAGAAAAAAGCGAAAGGGCATTACGTCAGGAAAATTTTAAGCTCAACGACTCAGGAATAATTGTAGCCACAATTGCATTTGGCATGGGTATAGACAAATCGAATGTGCGATATGTGGTCCACACACATTTGCCCAAAAATATAGAAAGCTATTATCAGGAAACAGGAAGAGCAGGGCGAGATGGACTTCCGGGTGATGTGATCTTATACTATTCCGGCGGTGATATTATCAAGCTAAAAAAGTTTATAGCAATTGATGACAATGAAGCTCAAAGCAAGATCATGCTAAAAAAACTTCGGCAAATGGCTGATTATTGTGAGAGCAAAGTCTGTCGAAGAAAATATTTGTTGAATTATTTTGATGAGAACTTTGATGGCAAATGCAATAATTGCGATGTATGCCTGAATACCGAAAGCACGGCGACATTCGATGGCACAATCATAGCACAGAAAATACTAAGTGCCGTCACCCGCCTTAGAGAAAAATTCGGAACGGGTTATCTTATCGATTTTCTGAAGGGCTCTGAATCAAAAAAAATCAGAGAAGAACATAAGCGAATTCCAACTTTCGGCAAGGGCAAGGATCACCACAGAGATGAATTGAAGGAATGGATTAATACCCTGATTCAACAAGAATATCTGATCCAAAGCAATGGCGAATTTGTCGTTTTACAACTTGGCGCAAAGGCTGCAGATGTTTTATACAATGGTGCATCTGTTGATCTTCCGGTTGTGAAGAAAAAACTAGAGAGAAAACAAAGCAGTGGAGCTAGAACCAAAGTGAGGTTACAAGACTATGACAATAACCTGTTCGAAAACTTACGAGCCTTAAGAATGGAAATCGCTGTCAAACAAAATATTGCACCTTATATAGTTTTTCCGGACTCTACCCTTGTTGAACTATGTCGTTTCTTTCCACAAAGTATAAATGAGCTTGCGAACATATCAGGCTTTGGCCGTATAAAGATTGAAAAATACGGAGATCATTTTTTGAAAGCTATCCAAAAATACTGCAAGACCCACGATATTAAATCCAAAATGAATGAGCGTATCCCGGGAAACAAAACCGAAAGTATACGGAAAATTGAAAAAACAAACACAACAAAATTAGAAAGTTTAAAATTATTTCAGCAAGGTAAATCAATTGAAAATATTGCGAAAGAACGTAAATTAGCAGTTTCCACAATTGGATTGCATTTAAGTCATTTTATCCTAACAGGTGAATTAAATGTTTTAAAATTTATTAGTAAGGATAAATTAAAAATAGCAATAGATGCTATAAAGGAACATGACATTAGTTCGGCAGGAATTCTTAAATTAAAACTGGGCGATGATTTTAGCTATCTGGAAATAAACGCGGCATTAAACTACCATTTAAAAAATCAATCGGGCGCACTTTCCTAAACCTCACCGGGGTAGATATTCCTTGAAAAAGACATGCCGGTTATGTTTTAAAACGCCATCAAACCATCAATAGATTCCATTTCTTTATACTTTTCAATAATTGAATCGGCACTTAGCATAACCTCTTTAACAGTAATACTGATATATTTCCCATTTGTAGACTCCTTCTGCGTGATGACAGATTGATCCGTAAATTTTGATCTGACCAAGGCAAGGTTTTTATTATCTGCGGGAATTATAAACTTAAACATGTAAACGGAAGGCCAGGAAATACTTTTTTCAAGTTCCTTCCTTAAACTTTCGTATTTATTCTCTTCAACCATTGTATCAAGCTAAATATTTTTGATCTTGTTCCGAAATATATTGAAAAATAATGGAAACTTTTAAAATGAAGGGGGAATATATTCAACTCAATCAGTTGATGAAGATGATGGGCTGGAGCAGCAGCGGAGCTGAATCAAATGCTATAATTGATAGCGGAAAAGTGAAAGTCAATGGGCAAATTGAATTAAGAAAAAGAAACAAATTAATTGCAGGATCTAAAGTGGAATTCAACGGTCAAACTGTCATAGTGGAATAGACTTTTATTATTTGAGCATCTCAGGACAATTTTGCAATTAAATTTGTCAGATTATTCAAAATTTTTTCAGGTAAAGTTCCCGGATAATTTTGTCCGACTTATTAATCTATACTCCTTTTCCTGCCTGGCTTTTAAAGAGAGGAGGCAATATCTATGACACTTTCTGTTTCATCGAAAACATTTTAAAAGAAAAGAGATCAGAAAATCAATCCGTGAAAAGTACCAGTGATCCCCGTATATTGATATTGATAGCAGGAAACCGATTTGTTAATCTTGTATATCAATTCTAAACCAAAAAGTCATGAAAAAAATATACCTGATTTTATTTCTGATCAGTGGTTTTGCCAATATGCAAAGTACGATTGCACAAACGGCTCCACAATGGATTCGTAATCTAAACACACTTCCTGATACTGCCTTCTTATTTCCGGTTAAAACAATGGTGGATCTGAACAATAATATCTTTGTCTTAAGCACTTACCATAAATATATTCAACCACCAGACTTTATTAATAAGATCAGTCTGAACAAATATGATCCATCCGGAAATTTAATTTGGAATTTAGATTTTGACAATGGAGGCATCGGAAAACCCAGAGCATTTGATATGGAGCTTGATAGCTCCGGCAATTGTTACCTGGCGGGAGCCTTGATGGAAAGTCCAAATTACAAACCTCTCTTGATGAAAGTTAGCGGAAGCGGATTAATATTATGGGTCAGAGATTCGTGTACTGCATTTAACACAAGTCAGTATAAACAAATCATCTATAAAAATGATTTAATCTATCTGAGTAATGAAGCCGGAATAGCTGTGTTCGACATGAATGGTAACGAACAATGGTCAGACGCTATGGCGCCAATCAGAATTGCTGTAGATAATGCAGGCAGAATGCTTGTTTCGACTTACGGGATCAGTTCACAGACATTGTTCCGCTACAATTTGAATGGAAGTTTAGATTTTTCTGATAGCACAATCGTTGCAGACAGGATAGCCGTAGATTCATATAACAACATTTACCTATTGGCACAATGGCCAAACTATAATATTGCCAAGCTTGACAGCAACGGCACTTTCATGTGGTGGCAGGATGATTATCCTCTTAACTTAAGCTTCGGTGATCCGGGTTTTGACTTGCTGGTAGATTTCTATAATGATATTTATCTCATTGGACTGTCAGACAGCATGTATAAACTTCGCCCTGATGGTTCATTGATCTGGCAGCATTCAATGAACGGTCTTGATAACTACATCATCGACGCAAAAATCACTTATTCAAATTATCTTATGATTTGTGGTACAGTAGCCGATACAGTAGCCGGTGGTACCACCATAAAAATGTATAACCTGAATGGCACGGTCAATTGGGGTGCTTATTACAGATCCAATCTTCAGCAAGATTTCCCTGTTAGCATGGCTATTACTCTTAGTGGTATCTACGTACTTGCCGACAGTGTGTCAAATAGTTCTTTGTTGAAATTCGAAGGTCCATTTAACAATCCGAATATTGACTTTAATCAATTCTGTGTTGATAGTGTCTGGTATGATCCGTCTGACCACCAATTCGTATTTGTGAGAGTTGTCAACGGAAGTTTAGGAGGCCTGAACTATCCATCAGTGCAAATTGTATCACCGGGAGGAGATACAATTTCCAATCCTTCCAATCAGGTAAACTTTTTTGTGCATATTGCCAATATCCCATTGGTATACAGAGATTCGATATTAGTTCAGGGAATAAATGATTTCAGCAATTATACCTTTTTGATAAGTGCGGGCTTCGGAGATACAACAGCAGCTATTGGATGGTGTGGAACCCTTTCTGTAGATGAATCTATGTTCAATCATATGTCACTTTATCCAAATCCGGTTGAAGAAACTTTGAACATAGTGCTCAACAGAGCTTCACAAACATATACGATAGAAATTATTTCTTCTAAGGGTCAAATTTTGAAACGTTTCCAAGTGGGGAGCGAACGGACAATTCGTTTACCCGTCAGCTCCTTGCCTGCAGGACTCTATTTTGTGAAGCTATCAGATCGCAGTTCACAATTTTACTCGCGTTTCATAAAACATTAACTTTTTTATATTCTGAAATGCATTTCTGTATAGGTAGAAATATCCATACAGAATGCATTTTAAATTTTGAATACCTGCAAAATTATTTTATATTGGGTTCTGAACGCCTGTACCAGCAGGGGAATTCAACAAATATATGTACAGGTTTTTTACGATTTTAATTGCTTTTTTAAGTATTTCGGCAGTAATTCATGAATCAAAGGCACAAAGATTTCCTGATGAAATGCGCCTGAGTCCGGATGGGCTAAGGCTGGTTACCGGCAATAATGCCTATAGAGGCATCTATGACCATTATACCATCAATGATATTGAATTAATTTTTTCTCAATCTGATTTTTGGGATGACCTGGTTGATAATTACAATGATCAGGAAAATTTACCTGCAACTGTCATCATCAATGGCGTTACATTTGACAGTGTAGGGGTTAGATTTAAAGGCGCAACTTCATATTCGGGAAGTAATGATTTTAAAAAATCATTCAACATAAGTCTGGACGCTTATATTCCTGATCAGAATATCGAAGGTTATAACATTCTCAATCTAAACAATTGCTATCATGATCCATCCTTCATGGGTGAAATCATGTATGAATATGGAATGAGCAGGCATGCACCTGCACCTAAAGGTAATTTTGCACATCTAAGAATAAACGGAGATGATTGGGGAATATATGCCAATGTCCAACAGGTGAACAGGGACTTAACCAGACAATGGTTTCCAAACAGCAAAAGTGGAACGCTTTTCAGGGCAAAAAGACCTGAAGACAGTTCTGCGCCACATGGAACAAGAGGAGACAGTTTACGTTCCTTATGCTGGTTGGGTGCGGATACAAATTATTATGCTCAGCATTATAATTTAAAATCCACTTCGAGCAACAATCCTCACCAGCTATTAATGGATTTTTGCAAAAGGTTAGACACAATATCTCAAACTCATATAGAAGCCGAGTTAAGCAAATATCTGGATATAGATAATTCAATTTGGTTCATGGCAGGAGAAATGGCCTTTGTGGATGATGACAGTTACGTTATCAAAGGCAGGTCTGATTATTATATCTATATCGACACAGTCACAGGTCAATTAAATCCGATTGAAATGGATGGCAACGATACCTTCGATCCTTCCACACACAGTTACAACATATTTTCAAATGTAAACAAACCAAAGTATCCTTTATTACATCGACTAATCAATTATCCTCCTTACAGGCAAAGGTATCTGGCACATTTGCGCACGATCATGGAAGAAGTATTCGATACGAATATTGTATTCCCTCGAATAGATACATACTACAACATGATTGACCCTTTTGTTTCAGCCGACCCTGTCAATAACTATACATATTCTGACTTCCTTAACCACAAAAGCGTTTTAAAGAATTTTTACACTGCACGGAAAAGCTACATCATGAACCATTCAGAAATAGATGTTGACCTTCCGGAAATATCCAATACAATATTCTTTAGTGATACTACAGCCTGGCAAGCACCTGAAGCAAATCAAGTTGTACAGGTGAATACGTTAGCTTCGAGTCCTGATGGTATTGATAAAGTGACCCTTTATTTCGGGACGGGATTAAGTGGAATATTTCAAAAGACGCTGATGTATGACGATGGACTCCATGGAGATCAACTTGCTGGAGACAGTATTTACGGAGCATTAATCCCCGGCTTTTCCGGTGGCACAAGAATCCGTTTTTATACTGAGGTAACATCCGACAACACTCCAAAAACAGTTGCATACGATCCTCCCGGAGCTGAGCATGACATATACACTTACGTTGTCAAACCAACTCAGTCTATGGATACCAGTGTTGTGATTAATGAAGTCATGGCAAAAAACACAAGCACAGTCATAGACAGTTCCGGAAAATATTCTGACTGGATAGAGTTCTACAACAACGACACTCTTGCAAAAGACATTAGTGGATTCTATCTGACTGACGATCCGAATAACTTAAGGAAATGGCAATTCCCTCATGGCACCATACTGCAAGGAAGAAGCTTTCTGATAATTTGGGCAAATGACGATGAAGATTCGGGATTATTTAATACTAACTTCAACCTGGCTGCAAGTGGAGAAGAACTCCTCTTCTTAAATTCAAATCTGGAACTGGTAAACAGCCTTACCTTCGGCCCTCAAAATGATGATATCAGTTTAGCTCGTGTTCCAAATGGGACAGGAAATTTTATTAATCAAACAGCTACTTTTAATTTTGATAATAATATTTATCCGGTCATCGGTTTCTCAGCCGGCACCACCGGTGGATGTATCCCTTTGTCAGTCAATTTTACGAATACAACCGTGAACGCCTCATCCTTTGTGTGGGATTTTGGAGATGGGAATTCCTCTACCGACTTTGCTCCGACACATACCTACCTTATACCAGGAGTTTATACCGTGAGCTTGTCAGCCAGTACTCCTCAACTCAGCAGTACTGATTCAATTCCTGCATTGGTTCATGCTATGGCAGCAACTCCATTCAACTTTTCGACTGACACAATATTTGCCTCTGGTGCCACACATCTGCTTAGTGCTGACCCGGGTTATATTGACTACCAATGGAGCAGCAATGATAGCGGACAAACAATTCTGGTTGATTCGAGCAACATATATTGTGTAGTTTATACAGACACTAATTCATGTAAAGACAGTGCTTGTGTTTATGTTTCGCTAAATTCAGTAGGCATTGATAATCCTTCTAATGAAAATCATTTGTTTATTTTCCCAAATCCTGCCAAAGAATTCCTGACCATCAAAACAAACAGTTCAAGTGCCGGCATACTGGAAATCTATAACAATACAGGACAACTAATGCATTCGACTATTCTGAATGGCATATGTGAAATAAGTTTAAAAGGATGGGCCGAGGGATATTATATGGTACGAGTGGGACAGGTCGGTAAATTATTGCTGATTGAAAGATAATTTAGCTTTCAATTCTCAAATCAATTATAAAATCTCAGATAAAAACTACATAAAGATAGTTTTAGAGTCTTTTGATACCCATTGTCCGCCGGGTACTTAAGTTATTTTCGATAAAAATAAAAAACACATCCGGGCAGGATTTTGTACTTCCTGTATTACAGAACCATGTAATTATTACAAAATACTATTAAACCAAATTCCGGATTTCGTGTCAATCCCTTTATAAACACTTTGTAACAATTATTTTCAAAATCCTTAAATTTACCTTCAATGCTTGCGTTATAAGGATTACAAAGTATAGTTCCGGAGCTGCTATTCTAAAATTAAAACCAAAACGATGAAAACAAAGAACCTTGCATGGACTATAGCCCTCGGGCTTGTTGTCTTATTCACCTCATGTAAAAAAGAAAAGAACGATCCTGTACAGTTGGATTCAAAAGTTTCCCAATTTAATTCAGATGCCAACTATTACAAATCTGAATCTGATCAAGTTGACAACGACATCAACAATTCACTTAGCGAAATTCCCGCTTTCGGAAGGGTTTCCAGCGCCGCATCAATTTTATCGAGTCCACTATGCGGAGTGACCATCGACTCTTCTCAAATAGCTAACAAGATCCTCTATTACAATTTTGACGGTGTGACTCCATGTTTTAGTCCTTCAAGAACAAGATCCGGTCAAATAAAAGTAGAACTCACGGGAGGAAATAGCTGGAGTGATGCCGGTTCAGAATTGACTTTGACTTATATCAATTTCAAAGTGACAAGGTTGAGCAACAACAAATCCATCATGTTCAACGGTGTAAAAACATTGAAAAATATTAATGGAAATGACTGGTTAGGATTTTTCGCCAGCAATGCTACTTTAAAATATCAGGCAAGAGCATTAAATCTCGCTGTAGTTTTCGACAACAACCAAAGCGCTACCTGGAATGGTGCGAGGATAACTGAATGGAGTTTTGTTCAATCAAGTACCAATCCAAATATTCCCTACAGTCATATTGTCTTTACTTCAAGAGGAGATACTACACTTAATGGACAAAGCAATGTGGATAGTTGGGGCGTAAATCGTTTTGGCGACGCATTCACAACTCACTACAATAGTCCCCTCAATTCAAATACATATTGCGGATTGTGGCGCTTCACGTCAGGTGAACTGGTTCATAATGTGAATGCAAATAATTTTACCCTTACACTTGGGGTAGATCCGGGAGGAAATCCAACCCCTTATACTTGTGCATATGGTTACAAAGTAAGTTGGTTTGTCAACGGCAACTCTAACGAGTTAGTCCTGAGTTACTAGCAGGTTATAATTGCAGAAAAAGGCCTATTTAAGCCGATTTTAAAAGAAAGCCATTTTTCGAATAAAAATTGATTTTATTTGAAAAATGGCTTTTTTTTCTTATATTTTGGCATATACACAGTATTAATGTATCCATGTGTCAAAAGGCATTAATGTTAGATATACCCAAATCCGCACACACATGGATAAAGGAAGAGGGTACTAAAATCAAAGAAAAATGACAGATATGAAAATTCAGGATTTTCGTGGAATTGGAATGATGTACGGAGAAAAGTTTATGAACATTGGTATTTTGATGTTAAGCGATCTTTTAAATAAAGGAAAAACGGCAGAAGGCAGACGAGAGCTGGCATCAAGATCAGGTATTGAAGAATCACTTATTTTAAAATGGGTAAATCAGGCTGACCTCACCAGGATCAATGGAGTTGGACCGGTATTTTCTGAATTGTTGGAAGCAAGTGGAGTTGACACAGTGAATGAACTTAAAATGCGCAACCCTGAAAGTCTGATCAACAAATTAGTTGAAGTGAATAACAAGAAACAAATCGCCAATGCTCTTCCGACACCTCATCAGGTTGAAAAATTCGTGAATGAAGCAAAAGAACTTGAACCGATGATAAGTTATTGATGGCTTCTTCCACAGAAAAAACACTACCTCCAATGAAAAAAGGCCTCAATTGTCCGAGGCGTTTTTCATTGGATTTGTTTCTTAACCTTCTCCATGTCTTTAACTGCGAGCCTGCAGATCGAAGATATCTTTTCAATTTTTTCAGACATACCGGACAAAGCTTCCTTTGAGAGGGCAGATAATTCTATTTGCTCAGCAAGCTCCAATGCTTCTGATAGCCCGGCAATCCTGAGTTGCGGTTTCAGGTTATGAGTTGTAATACGCAGCTTATCATAGTCCTGACCACTAAATGCCGCATTTATATTATTCAAATTTTCCGGCACTTGCTTAATAAACAACTCCACACAACGATTAAATCGAACGGGATCATTTTCTGTAAATTCATGAATAGAACTAATATCGATTGAAGATCCATTTTTAGGATCATTACTCTTTATATTCTGAATATCTTCCTGTTCGACAAAATCTATATTTCTACTATCAATTTTTTTCACTGTTCGATAAATTGTACTTATCAATTCATGTGCTTTAAATGGTTTCGGGATAAAGTCATTCATCCCCGCTGCGATCGATTTATCGATTTCACTTCTTACAACAGATGCAGTTAATGCAACAATAGGTATTTTATTTTTAGATGA
>Ga0116143_10000620_pt1 | contig 48426 bp, 63 predicted proteins | sample AD_UKC034_MetaG_FD_89745 | JGI IMG/M metagenome (GOLD analysis project Ga0116143, IMG submission 89745) | Active sludge microbial communities of municipal wastewater-treating anaerobic digesters from USA - AD_UKC034_MetaG | ecosystem: Engineered > Bioreactor > Anaerobic > Digestate | place: USA... | reverse complement strand
GGAGGCCCCGTGTTTTAGTGAGTTTTTCAAAAAAGTGAACCTGGAATTCAACCTCAAGGACTTGAAAATTGATTCAAAATGAATCATCTCGTTGAAGGAAAAATGCTTATGGATCTTGAATATATCAACATAAATGAGTTCGCACTGCGTTGTATGGTTGACAGAAGAAAAGTCAATCTTGCTATTAAAGCAGATGCGATTGAAGTTTTCAAACGTGGCACTGGAGGTGGACCAAAAGCTGGATACAAAATTTGTTGGACAACTGAAAGCAAAAAATTTTTGAAGTGGTGCAAAGAAGCACGTCTATCTCCAAAAGATAGATGGACACGTGGCACAATGAATGAAACCAAAGTCAACGAGTTTGAAGACGATGAAGAAGACACATCATCACCAGATGAACAGATACCTGATGATATGTCTGAAGAACAAATGATTGAGTTGCTTGGCAAGAACATCTCATCAATTGAAGCAGATCGTATTCGCAAAATTCTAAAAGCACGACGCGAATTGCTTGACTATAAAAAAGAGCAGGGACTTCTTGTTGACATCACAGAATTTATGCCAGCGTTTCAAAAAATTGGCATCATTGTGAAGAAGAGTATGAAAGCAATACCGCCACGTGTATCTACACAGTACGCTGCAATGACAGATCATTTCAAAATTAAGAAGCATCTTGAAAAAGAAATTGATATTGCACTTTCTTCATTTGATGACTTTATGAAAAAGGTTGCAAAGAATGCATGATGAACTTCTAAGTGCTATTGATAAACTATCACCACAAGCCTTACAGGTAGTGTCTGGCTTTTTTACGTCTTTACGACCTGAAAAGAAGCTTGATCTTGATGAATGGTCAGATGAGCATCGCGTTCTTCCTGAAGGCACATCATCAGAGCACGGAAGATGGAGAACAGAGCGTTTTCCGTTCTTACGTGAGATTATGAAGTGTCTATCACCTTCATCACCCACAAAATATATTGATGTGATGAAAGGCTCACAGCTCGGCTTTACTGAGCTGATGATCAACTGGATGCTGTATACAGCGGATCATTCACCGGCGCCGTTTCTATATATTCAAAAGACAACTGAAGATGTTGAAGATTTTTCAAGTCAAAAACTACAGCCATCTATTGACGCGTGTGAGCAAGTAAAAGAAAAGATCACTACATCAAGATCTTCAAAGGGACCGAATAAAAAGAGACTAAAAACTTTTCCCGGTGGATTTATTGCACTTGGTGGAGCGAACTCTGCTTCATCACTTCGTTCACGTTCAGTTGAACGTCTTGGAGTTGACGAAGTTGATTCATACAAACGCAATATTCAAGGAGAAGGTGATCCACTTCTTCTCGCAGAGCGTCGTGCATCAAACTTTCCTGATGCCAAAATTTACAGAGTTTCTACACCAGGGATTGATGAGACTTCACGTATTAAAGGCTTGTTTGAGCTAGGCGATCAACGTAGATATTATGTTCCTTGCCCACATTGCAATGCAGCAGCTGATAAATCTTTGACATACTTTGTCATTAAATGGAAGAATATTATATGGGATGAAGGCCAACCGCACACTGCACGTCTTGTCTGCACTGATTGTGGATGTGAGATTGAAGAGCATAACAAGACATGGATGCTTGACAATGGAGAATGGCGTGCAGAAAACCCACAAGTAAAAGATCAAAAGCCCGGTGATGTTAACTTTCAACGTGTATCATATCATATCAATGCTTTGTATTCTCCTGTAGGATTCTTTTCATGGGCAGATGCTGCTGCTATGTTTGTTGAATCAAATCTTGCTAGAGACAAAGAGCAGTTAAAAGTGTTTGTAAACACAGTACTTGGAGAAACGTGGTCAGAGACTGGAAAAAGTATCTCATACGAGTTTGTTCAGCAAAGACGTGAGGTGTATTCTTCAGACTCTTCGTTTGATATACCTATTGGCGCATTCATTGTTACAGCTGGAGCTGATGTTCAAGATGATCGTATCGAATGTGAAGTTCTTGCACATGGGGCAAACAATGAGACATGGTCACTTGACTACAAAGTATTTTTGGGTGATACTGAGCAAGATCAAGTGTGGCAAGAGTTTGATCTATTTCTGCAGAAAACATACAGACATCAAACTGGAGTCACAATGAACATCGCGGGCACTGCAATTGACTCTGGTCATAGATCTAAGAAGGTATACGCATTCTGTAGAGCGCGTGAGTATAGAAGAATCTTCCCAGTCAAGGGTCGTTCAGGATGGGGACAAGGCACTATCAAACGTCCTCTAAAACCTATGCCTGAATATCACGTATGGTTATTCAATATTTTTGTAGATGAAGTAAAGCTCACGTTATATTCACGTCTTCGTGAAACGCGCCCAGGGCCACAGTACTGTCATTTTCCATATAGACCAGAGTATAGTGAAAATTACTTCAAGATGCTAACATCAGAAATTTTGAAAACAACTAGAGAAAAAGGCAGAACAGTTCTTAAGTGGGATCTACCTGAAGGCGCGCGCAATGAAGCACTTGACTGTCGCGTATACGCTATGTCCATGATAGAGATTCTTCAAATAGATCTTAATCAATTAGCAGCTCAAAACATTTTAGTGTCAAATCAACAAGCGCCATCAAGAAAAAAGAAAATTAAACGTAGAGTACGCAGCGCAGCTCTTTAGTTATATTTTACCAGAGGTACCTATATGACAGCATCTTGTAACACTCCTGAGAAACTTGTAGAAGCGCAGCAAATGTATGCCGAGTATATGGCAGCAGAACGCACAATTTTACAAGGACAATCATATTCAATCGGCGATCGAACCCTTACTCGCGCCAATCTTTCTGAAGTCCAGAAAGGACGACAATACTGGGCAGCGCAAGTGTGTGCATTGTCCAGTGGAAAAACTGGAATTCGTATGAAGAGGGTAATACCACGCGATAGTTAACTTCGTAGAACAACTGTAGTTGATTTGTAGTACGTTTGTAGTTCAAACGTAGTTAATTCTCCATTTTATTGCATAAAATCGTGTTATACTGCTGCCAACCTTTTTAGGTTTACTACAACCAAGGCAGCTGATGCAGAATTTTCTTGACAAAGCAATATCGTTCGTGTCCCCTTCAATGGGATTAAAACGAGCAGAGTCTCGTGCACGAATTGAGATGGCTTCAACAATGCAAGGATTTATCGGCGAGCCCAGCGGTTACTTGACTGCTGGAATGTCAAAACGTTCTTTGCGTGGATGGCATGCTTCTGCTCTTTCTCCTGACGCTGATATTATTCCAAAGATCAAAGCTTCACGTGCAAGTTCTCGTGACTTGTATATGAACACGCCTCTTGCAAACGCAATCATCAAGAGGATTGACACCAATGTCATTGGTCATGGACTTACTCTTCAAAGTCGAATTGAGCGTGAAGCTCTTGGACTATCTGATGATGAAGCAGATGCGTGGGAAAGAAAGACTGAAATGCTCTTCAGAATTTTTTCTCAGTCAAAGAACTGTGACATCTCACGAGCTCAAAACTTCTATCAACTTCAAAGTCTAGCATTTGTGTCACCTCTTCTATCAGGTGACTTGTTTTTTGCCTTGCCATGGAAGCCAGTAAAAGATTGGCCCTTTGAACTTCGAATTAAGCTGATTGAAGCTGATCTTTGTTCAAATCCAGATCTTACACTAGACACTGCATCAGTCGCTGGTGGAATCAAAGTTGACTCTGAAGGCGCTCCGCTTTCATACTTCTTTGCAAATAAGTATCCCATTGGAGCGGATCTTATTTCAATGGATGCGCAAAAGTGGACTGAAGTTCCTGCGTTTGATGAAAAGACTGGACGTCAGAATATATATCATATTTTTGACAAGACCAGACCTGGTCAACGCAGAGGAATCTCATTCCTTACACCAGTGTTTGAAGTGTTGAAGCAGACATCACGCTTGACTGAAGCGAAGCTGATGCAGAATTTGATACAAACATTTTTCACTGTCTTCGTCAAAGACTCGAAAGGACCTGTTTCTCTTCAGCCAAACTTCGGACCTCAAACTTCTGTTTTGAGTGATGATGAACCTGATGTTGAGAATCAATACGAACTCGGCAATGCAAACATTGTTGAGCTTGATGATTCAAAAGACATTTCAATAGCAGATCCACATAGAACTGATGTAGGCTTTCAGTCGTTCTTTGAGTCAATGGTGAAGCAACTTTCTGCTTCATGCGAAGTTCCATTTGAGCAACTGCTTCTTCACTTCTCAGCTTCATACTCTGCATCACGTGCAGCATTACTTGAGGCATGGAAATTTTACAGAAAGCGCAGATCAACATTTGCAATGGAATTCAACCAGCCAGTGTATGAGGCATGGCTGTTTGAAATGGTTTACAAAGGCATCATTACTGCTCCAGGATTTTTAGAAGATCCACTAATTCGCCAAATGTGGTGTAAGTCTAAATGGGGTGGAAGTGGTCAAGGTCAAATTGATCCTTTGAAAGAAACTACTGCTGCAGTTGATAAGATTAAGAATAATCTATCAAATCATGAAGATGAGCATACACAAATCTACGGTGGAGACTGGGAAGCCACATTCAGCAGAAAAGTACGTGAATCAAAGATGATTGATGACGCTGGTCAAAATCCAGAAACTCAATCATCAGCAACTCAAGTTCTTAATCAACCAGAAGCACAGGACAATCCACAATGACTAAACTGAACATACTTCTTGCTGCAGCTCTTGAGACAAAGTGGGCAATGCTACCTGGCACACTTGATGCTGTGATTTCTATCATTGAGCGCGATTCTCACGCAGAGTTCGCGCATTTTCACAAAGCGTCACGTGAAGCATACGTAGGCGATCTTGGTGAATCAGTGAAAGGAACACATTTCACGTCAATCGTTGGTAACACAGGAATCATCACCATTGATGGACCACTGGTTCCGCGTGCAGGGATGTATCGCTCAGTTTCGTCACCAGAGCTTGCGAGCTACGAACGTCTATCTCAAGAATTTATTGCTCTTGAAGAGAATCCAAAAATCACAAACATCTTGTTTGTCTTGGATACACCAGGTGGCGCAGTTTCTGGAGTAAGTGAATTTGCATCTCTTATCAAAAATTCAGAAAAGAACACTCAAGCATTTATTATTGGAATGGCTGCATCAGCGGGTTTTTGGATTGGCTCTTCAGTCAAACGCATCTTTTCTTCTAACACAGGCGAAGCAGGCTCTATTGGAGTCGTTGCTGCAATGCGTGATACACGTGAAAAAGACAAGAAAGCAGGCGTTCAAACAATTGAAATAGTTTCTTCAGTTTCTCCAAACAAGCGTGTAGATCCTCTCACTGACTCAGGTCGTGCAGAAATTCAACGTGTTGTTGATTCACTGGGAGAAATCTTTGTTTCTACTGTTGCAGCAAATCGCAATGTCGATCGTGCAACAGTGATCGAAAAGTTTGGAGCTGGTGGCATGTTGGTTGCCTCATCAGCTTTGAATGTTGGAATGATCGATGAGATTACAACTCTCAAAGATCTTCTTTCAAAAAATAACTCAACAAGCGCAACCACTTCAAAATCAATCACTATGTCGGAGGGCATTATGTCTACAAAGACTGATGCAACACCTTCTGCTGCCGACACCAACAAGATCATGTCTGCTGAGGAGTTCAAGCAGAACAATCCTACCGCATACGATGCGATCTTGAAGGAAGGCGCAGAAAAGGAACGTGCTCGTATCCAGGGCATTGAATCCATCTCTCATCCTGATGCTGCTGCTCTCGTAAAGGAGCACAAGTTCGATGGTTCCTCAACAAAGGAAACTGTTGCTCTTGCTTTTGCTGAGCAGCTCTCAAAACAATCTGAGGAGTCGAAGACATCAACAGCTGCTGTTGCTGCTGCCGCTCGTGCTCTTTCAAACACATTGCAAGCTGTTCCTTCTGGAACTGCTTCTACATCTTCAACCGAAGACGACACCAGGGCCGCACTTGCCAAGGCCATGGCTGACGGTGCAAACTCAGGCAAGTAATCGGAGGCAACAATGGCCGAATTCATTCATGAAGAAGACAATCTCTTCGCAGGTGACTTTCCGATTGCTACCGAAGCTGGTACAGTTAAGTCCGGACAGGGCGTACTGGATCGTGGTTCGGTTCTCGGAAAACTCACTGCTGACAGCAAACTGGTGATTTGTGATCCAGATGCGTCATCAGGTGCAGAAGATCCCTATGCTGTTTTGGCGGAAACTACTGACGCCACATCAGCTGACATTTCAGCTCCTGTGTATCTCACAGGACAGTTCAACATTGGTGCTCTCGGCATCAGTGGTGATGCTTTCTCCGCTGCAACTCTCTTGAAGATGCGCAATGTGGGTCTGTTCACCAAGGATGTGGGAGAAAGGAGCTAACCATGGCAGACATTTCAATCTTTGAAACCCGCACAATGTTGGCTGCTCTTGAGCAGATGAAGCCAGCGACAACGTTCCTTTTGGACACATTCTTTCCTTCTGCTCCAGTGACACACACCACTGAGAACATTGATATCGACATTGTCGACAAGACTGGTCGTAAGATGGCTCCGTTCGTGTCACCACGACTGGAAGGAAAGGTCATCAAGAAGAATGGCTTCAAGACCCGTTCTTACAAAGCTCCGTACATCAAGGAGAAGACAATCACCACAGCCATGGATTTCATGAATCGTGAGCCTGGCTCAACGATCTACGCTCCTGGTGAAACACCTTCAATGCGTGCTGCACGTGAACTTGGCAAGGATCTTGCTGAGCTTCGTGATTTGATCACACGTCGTATGGAGTGGATGGCTTCTCAGTTGCTTGAAACCGGATCAGTTGTGATCAAGGGTGATGGCATCGATGATGAAATCGACTTCCAGATGAAGTCCTCACATTTGCCAGTTCTTTCAGGAGCTGCACTGTGGACTGCTACAACTTCAGATCCTATCAAGAATCTTGAAGATTGGGCAGAGCTGCTTGGGCAAGATTCAGGCATTTACCCCAGTGATGTGGTGATGGGACGCGATGTGTATCAAGCATTCCGCAAGCATGCTTTGGTGTTGGCATATCTTGACAATCGTCGAATCGAGATTGGCATGATGGCTCCACGTCAAGTAAGCCCTGGAGTTCATTTTGTATTCCGTCTTGAATCAGCCGGTATCAATATCTGGACCTACGCTGAGTCTTACTGGGACGACGACACTTCTGCTTTGAAGAAGTTCGTGCCTGACAACAAGCTGTTCATGGGTTCTGGTTCTGCTTACACTCGCAAGCACTTTGGCGTCATTAAGGATTTGGAAGCTTCTGCTGCCGTTCCTTACTTCCCAAAGACTTGGGTGGAAAAAGATCCTTCAGCGCAAATTCTTCTTCTTCAATCTGCACCACTTGTTGCTCTGCACCAAGTTGATGCGTTCCTTTGCGCACAGCCGATTGTTTAATTCGGAAGGAGTGAAGAATGAAATACTCTGTTTTGCGAACAATCATTGATGACACTGGAACACATGTTCCGGGTGATGTCATTGAAATTCAAGACAAGAACGAAGCCGATCGTTTGGCGTCACTGAAAGCTGTAGTACCAGTGATCGCAGAGAAATCTGCTTCATTGAATACTGATGCTGCTGAAGCCATCAACGAGCTTATGGAAATTGAAGGCGTGACTCAGGACATTGCGATCGAACTGATCAAAAATGGACTGGATAGCATCAACAAAATCCAGAATGCTTCAGTAGAAAACATCACTTCTTTGAAGATCAAAAACGTCGGAAAAGCCACAGCTGAAAAGATCATCGCTTACGCGATCGAGAATTTCGAAGTGGAGGATTGATTTATGGCTGCACGGTTGTATTCCAAGTTCAAGGAACATCTTTTATCAGGCGATATCGATCTGATGAATGACACTATTGTTGCGCTCCTTGTTTCAAGTGATTACGTTCCTGACACTGCAACACACGAATCCCGTGCAGCCATTCCATCTTCAGCTGTAATTGCTGAAGCAACACTTGAATCAACACAAGTGACAAATGGCATTTTTGATGCTGATGATACTGTATTCTTCGATGTAGAAGGAAGTCCAGTTGCACAAATCATCATTCTTCAAGATGCTGATATTTTTTCACAGGCATTATTGATTGCAGTAATCGATGATGCTTCACAATTTCCCGTGACTCCTGATGGGACTAACATCACGATTCAATGGGATAATGGACCCAATAAGATCTTCAATCTATAATGCAGATCATCACGCCAAATGGAATTAGCTCTACTACAGCTGTAGGCACGACACAACTTCTTATCGTTGTTCGTGGTGCTTTTCATGCCATTATGCATGATGATTTGATTACTGTGTTTTTCAACACATCTGATTTTGCCGAATCTGTGGCATATACTCACGTCACCGGAGAAGGAAGAACCTACACAGCAATCTACGATGAGCCGTATATTGGGGTAAATCCTAGCTCAGAGATTGACGTGATTTCTTCTACTCCAAAGCTTCGCTTACGTGAAACACAACTTGCACGTCGTCCTGCTAAAGGTGACAAAGTCATTGTGAGAGGTGTTACATTCGTTGTTGACTCTTCACAAATTGATGGCGTTGGAACTGTGACTCTGGTTCTTCAAAAGAGGGATAGACAATGAGTCACAAAAGAACAGAGATTCGTGTAGCAATCGCACAAAAGCTCAAATCTTTTATTAAAGATCCTATCTACTTGTCACGCCCTAATCCGCTATTTCTTCCAGAGCTTCCGTGTGTTCTTGTGTATTTTTCAAATGAAGATACTTCTATTTCTTCTGGCAATGAAAATTTCCCAAAAGCATACGAGCGCATTATGTCTATCAATGTTGATATTATCATTGAAGGCGCTGAAGATCCAGATACAGAGCTCGATAGAAAAGCATTTGCTGTTGAATCTGCATTTTACGATGATCCACGTTTTGGTGGGATTTGTTATGGATGCAGATTATTTTCAACAAAGCCTATTTCTATTGAAAGTGACGGAGATAGAAATATCGAAGCGCAGCGCTTGACCTGGATGATTAAGTACGAATCTGACGCATTTCTTGCGAGACGTCTTGATGAATTTTTACAGTATTACGCTGAAGTCATCGATCCTCAAACATCTGAGTTTATCATAGGCTCTGACAAAATTGTGAGGACAAAATGAACTTCATTCTCAAAAACTTGCAACAGCAAGAAACTTCACTGCATGAGTCTTCATGCGTGAAGCTCATCTCATCTCAGTCAACAAACACACAAGGAGACAACAATGGGTGTTCCTAGCAATATCATTGTCCCCTTTGTCGGAGTTGAGTTTGACAATAGCAGAGCTTCCAAGGGTCCTGCTGTCCTGAATTTTCAAACTCTCATCTTCGGACAAAAGACCAGTTCTGGATCTGGGACTGCAGGACAAGTGATCAAGGTCAGCACTGCCGACGAGGTAGGTGCTCTTGCTGGCTTTGGCTCACAAATTCATCAGATCGCAAAGAGCTATTTTCTGAACAACAGAGTCACTGACACGTTTATCTACATGTTCAATGACGCTGGCTCAGGAGTAGCTGCTGAATTCTCAATCACAGTCACTGCTTCAAGTGTAAAAGCTGGTGAGCTAGACGTTTACATTGACGGCTATCGTATTCCGGTTGCTGTTGATGACAACGACGATGCGACCACAATTGCCGCAGCGATTGCAGCAGCAATGACAGATGTTGAGATGTATTTGCCAGTGACCAACATTTCTTCTGCTTTGGGTGTAGTAAGCTTCGAAGCAAAGAACACTGGAACTGTTGCAAATGCTCTTGATATTCGCTTTGCTTACTATGATGGAGAAGTCATTCCATCGGGTGTTGGTGTTACATCTGCAACAGTGACTCCGGGAGCTGTTGATGTTGATGTGACTCCAATGATTACAGCAATGGCTGAAGAATGGTACAATGTCTTGATTGGACCGTACACAGACTCTTCAAATCTGAAAATCATTGAGATTGAATTGCTCGATCGTTTTGGCGTTCTTCGTCAAATTGATGGAGTCTACATCACTGCTCGAAAGGGCGATGATGCATCATTGATTTCGTATGCCACAAACTCTCAGCGAAATTGTCAGTGTGTTGGAACTGTTGCTTGCAACAAGTATCCTTCTAGCATTGAACAAATTGCAGGAGCTGTTGGTGGTCAGTTTGTTGCTTCAGCCGCCAATGATGCTGCAAAGCCGTTGCATCGAATTGCTCTAGCCGGCATTCTTCCTCCACGAAAAGAAGATCGCGCAAAACTGATTGAACGTAATTCTCTTGCACGCAATGGCTTGATCACGTTGAATCCCGGAAATGGCGTTCAAACTGAAGCAACTGTTACGATGTACTTGAAGAACTCAGCTGGAGCTTCAGACACAAGCTATCAGCAGATGAACAAACTGTTCACTCTCATGGTGCTTCGTTATCGTTTTAACACACAAATTCTCACCAAGTATCCACATGCAAAGCTGGCCGACAATGCTGATAACATTGGTCCAGGACAGCAGATCATTACTCCAGCGATTGGCAAAGCTGAAGCCATCATCTGGTTCCGTCAGGCGGAATTCGATGGATTGGTTGAAAACTTTGATCAATTCAAGAGTGAAGTCACTTGCTATCGTGATCCTTCAAATCGTAACAAACTGCTTTGGGGCTTGCCACCTGATCTGATGAATCAGTTCATTGTGGGTTCAGCTGACATGCAGTTCATTGACTAAGGAGAAACACTATGTCTCGAATTGCTGGCTACCTCACTCTACAAATGAATGGTGAAATCTACAACGCTGTTGGAAATTTCACATATAATATTGGCTCCCCCAAGCGTGAAACACTTGTTGGACCTGATCGCATTCATGGTCACAAAGAACTTCCTCAAGTTGGTTACATTGAAGGTGAAATCCGTGACAGTTCCGATCTGGATCTTGCAACACTCACCACCATCACAAATGCGACAGCGACTCTTCAACTTGCAAATGGCAAAACATTCTTGTTGAAAGATGCAGTATACACTGCTGATGGCAATGTTCAAACTGAAGAAGCAAACATTCAATTGCGTCTCGAGGGTAAGGGCGAAGAAATCCCTGCCTAACACATCACATCACACGGAGAATCAAAAATGCACGAGAAGAATGAAACACAAGAAGTGAAGATTCCTTTCAGTATGCAACTGCAATCTCCAATTGCTGTTGGAGCCGATACTGTAATCGAAGTTCTTACCTTCAACCGTGAACCTCAAGCTGGGGACTTTGAAGAAATGGATCCTTCCAAGATGAAACTTGGGGACATGCTTCATGTGCTTTCCAAGATTACTGGTCAACCTCGTAAGACCGTAATCAATAAAATGGGATCGAAAGATATGTTCAAAGCCATCGAGGTGCTGAACCATTTTTTGCCAGATACCCAGACGGATGGAGACGATACTTAACGATTTTTGCGTGGCTGTTTAAGTGGCAACCTTCAGAGTTGAGAAGCTTAACAGGCACACAAATATCATACTGGAAAGAACAAGCAGATTGGGCACTTAAACACTTGGTGAACAGAGAAAATGCTTAGACCAATCAAGATCATTATATCTGGTGTAGATAACTTCTCAAAGAAATTTGAAGAAGCATCTTCCAAGCTAAAGAAAATTGGGAGCGGAATGTCTGCTGCTGGCAAACTTATGACAGGAACAGTCACTGCTCCAATTCTTGGCGCAGGCTTTGCAGCAATGAAGTTCTCCAATGAGCTTAATGCAGCAATGGCAAATGTTCAATCTCTTGGACTTTCTGGAAAACGAATCACAGAGCTGAAGACAAACGTTCAAGATCTAGCAATTGCTACTGGTAAATCTACCACAGTAATTGCTGAAGGTCTATACGATCTTGTCTCAGCTTTTGGTGATTCTGCAGATACAGCGAAACTTCTCGATATCAACGTACGCGCTGCATCTGCAGGATTATCAACTGTTCAAGATGCAATAGGCTTGACATCAGCAGTTACAAAAGGCTATGGCGACACTTCAGCAGCAGCTGTGCAAAAAGTCTCTGACCTAGCGTTTCAAACTGTTAAACTAGGACAAACAACATTTCCAGAGTTGGCTCAGTCAATGGGACGTGTTGTTCCTCTGTCAAAAGCACTAGGCGTTTCTCAAGAAGAACTATTCTCAGTTTTTGCAACAGCAACAGGAGTTACTGGAAAAGCAGCAGAGGTTTCCACTCAATTTCGTGGTGTTCTTCAAGCTCTTATGGCACCATCAGCAGACATGCTCAAGCTTTACAAGGCCCATGGCATTGCCAGCGGTGAGGCTCTTATCAAACAAAAAGGTCTAGCTGGATCGATTGCGTTTATTACAGAAAAAGCAAAACAAGTTAACATGCCTCTGCAGAAACTAATTGGCTCCATTGAAGGTCAAACAATTGCAATGGCACTATCTGGCTCTCAAGCAGACACGTGGGCTTCCAAGTACAAAGAAATTCAATCATCAATTGGCGCAACTGATGCTGCTTTCAAAGCTCAAGCAGAAGGTGTAAATAAGACAGGATTCCGTTTTGCACAAATGCAACAAAAGCTTATTGTGTTTTCACAAAAATTAGGCGATGCCATTGCTCCAATGGTTATGAGTCTTCTTGATAGCTTTGAGCCGTTGATTGATACAATATCGAAAATGTCACCTTCAATGATGAAGATCATTGCAGTTATTGGTGGCATAGCTGCAGCAATTGGCCCATTGCTTGTTGTAGCTGGAAGTTTGATTTCTACATTAACGACGATTTCAGGCGCTGTGTCTGCAGCAGGTGGCGCGATGGCCATTCTATCAAATCCCATTGGATGGGTTATTGGTGGCATCGCTGCATTGGCTGCTGCTGTCACATTCATAGTCACACACTGGGAAAGCAAGTGGGCTAAGCTTCTTGCTATAGTATTTCCTGTCGCTGGCGTTGTGGGTTTCATCATTCGTAACTGGTCAAGACTGAAACCTTTCTTTATGTTTCTTTTCTTACCACTTAGACTTCTACTTGAAGGCTTGTGGGTTACATCAAAATGGGTGTTCGGCCACATTGCAGATTTTGTTACAACAGTTCTAGGGCCTATAGAAACATTTATTACAAGACTTCTTGATGCACTATTAAAGATTGGAAATTCTGCTCTTCCTGATTGGGTAAAAAAGAGAATCGGCTTAGACACTAGCATTACTGCTTCTGCTCCTGAAGATATGATGAAAACAGTGTCGGCTGTTGAAGGCAACAAATCTGAATTCAAAGGCACACTAAAGATTGTTGGAGCTCCAGCTGGTTCATCAGTACAAACAGACAAGGGCTCAATGGATGTATCCGTTGACAACGGCTTGATTATGGGAGGAGCATACTAATGTCATCTGCATGGCTATCTCGATATCGTCAAGCATCATTTAGAAATGTAGATTTCTTCGTTCGTTCTCACACTGTGAATAGTGGTCGTCGACTTGTGCAGCACGAGTTTCCTGGAAACAACGATGTGTTTGTTGAGGACACTGGACGTAAGCAAAAGAAGTTTACTTTGGATGCATACATCGTTGCTGATGATTACTTTCAGCAGCGCAACGATTTTGAAGAAGCTTTGGATGCTGATGGTCCTGGAAAACTAGTGCATCCCTATCGTGGCAATATTGATGTGTATGTTGATGATTGGTCTCTAAGTGAAAATACAGATGAAGGTAGAATGGTGAGATTCTCAATCTCATTTGTTCTTGCATCTCCAGAGACTTTGACAGTCACAACACTCTACACAAATCGTGGCACGATAGAGAAGAAGAAATCACTTCTTGACTCTATTAACAAGTGGTTTCAAGATGCGTATAGCGCAACATCGCTTGCAGTAAACAAGATGACTGCTTTAACTGATGCTTTGCAAGCAGCTGTTACTTTAGTTGAAAATGCAAAGCTTCTACTGAAACCGTATGCTGAGTTTCAAGCGATTATCTCTACTGCCCAGGGCAAAATTATTGCTCTAACTCTTGAAGCTGAAGATTTAGCAAAAACATTTCAAGACATCATAGACTTTGGAACTGACACTGAGCAAAGTGTGAAGCCTACATCTGATGCTTCAATTGAGCAATTCAAATCATTAATGAGCTTCGTATCTTCACGTAGCTCTACTACAGGACTTGAGCAAGAGACTTTGATAAACACTCTGCAGACAAAGCTAGTTATCGCATCAACATCAACTCTTCTTGTTGAAATGGATTTTCCATCTGCTGATGAAGCTCAAGATTACTTGGACACATGGGTTATGCTTATTGACTCTGTAGTAGAAAATGAGTCAATGTCAGATGATGAATACGCAGCGCTATCAGAACTCAAAGCTTTTGTGTATAACATTGTAAATCAAAAAGCTCTGCAGCTGGCAAAGCTAAAAACTTTTACACTCACTGAAACGACGCCCTCTTTAGTCGTATCAAACACACTGTATGGCTCAGTTGAACAAGAGCAAGGTATCATCTCAAGAAACAAGATTCGTCATCCAGCGTTTGTTCCTGGTGGAATTGAACTTCAGGTGGTGACAGATGTCTGAAGTAGCATCAGTCATTATAGACAACAAGAAGTTTACCGGATGGCAAACAGTTTCTATCTCATCATCTCTCGACGCTGCATCACAAACATTTGATATTGGATTGATAAACACAGCTGAAACTCGTGGCATTATTCCTGGTCAATCATGCAAGATTCTCATTGATGATGAAGTTCTTCTCACCGGTTACATTGGAAAGCGCAGTAGAAAAATTTCTTCTACAGAAAAAAGTATGTCAATCACTGGCAGAGATAAGATTGGTGATCTTATCGATTGCTCTGTTGAAAAGAAATCAGGGACATGGAGAAATGTCACAATTCTCGATATTGCGTCAGAAGTTTGCAAGCCATTTGGCATATCTGTGTCTCTTGGTGGTAATGCAAGTGTTGGAGAAAAATTCAAGAAGTTTTCACTTCAAGATGGCGAAACAGCATTCAGCTTGATCGAGCGTCTTTGTCGCCAGCGTGCTTTGCTACCTCTTTCAACTGCTGATGGTAATCTGCTGTTGGATGTTCCAAAAGCTTCTTACTCTGATGATACTTTAGTATATGGAACAAACATCAAATCTATAGATGAATCCATAGACTATGATTCACGTTTTTCTTCATACACTGTAAAAAGTCAAGCTGACGGAGATGGAAATCCATGGTTAGCAACAACAGTGACAGGTCTAAAAGGCACAGCATCTGACAAAGTGATTTCCAGACATAGACCTCTTATCATGCAAGCTGAAAGTAAGTCTTCTTCAAAGTCTCTTAAAGATCGCGCATCATGGGAAGCAGTTGTTAGATTTGGTCGCTCTCTTTCATATTCCATTGTTACGCATACGTGGAAACAAACATCAGGCTCTTTGTGGAAACGTAATAGCCTCGTTGATGTAGTATGTGATGAGCTTGTTTTGGATGGAACATTCATTATTGCAGGTGTCACATATTCTTTAACTGCATCAGAAGGCCATAGCACATCTTTAACATTACGACATCAAGATGCATACACTCCAAGTCCTTCAGGAGAAATTGACGCATGAGTGTATCAATCTTAAACAGAATGCTTAAGCCACTAAAAGATAGAATTGCGATGATGCTTGCAAAGGGCATTCTTGAATCTGTGTCAGACACAACAGCAATGCAACTGATTAAGCTTAGCATGTATGAAGGAGAAGTTCAAGAAGATATTGAGCATGTTCATCCGTATGGTTTATCATCAAACTGTCCAGCTGAAGGTGGCGAAGTTGTTGCAGGATGCATCGGCGGAAATCGAGACAACACCATTGCTCTTGTCATTGGTAACTCTAAGTTTAGAGTGAAAAATCTCAAGTCAGGAGAAGTTGCTTTGTACTCAAAGTTCGGGCAGCAAATTTTGCTCAAAGAGGATGGATCAATTGTTGCATCACCAGCGAGTGGCAAGTCTCTTGTTGTTGAATCGAATCTTGAAGTTCATGGCTCTATTTCTTCAACAAGTGACATTTCTTCTGACGGAGATGTTACAGCTGGTTCTATATCATTGCTATCACACGTTCATGATGGCACAACAATCGTTCCTACTGTAGCTGGCACATCTGGGACTAATGCTGGTGTCACTGGAGTTCCACAATGAGTTATGTAACAACAGCAACTGGATTAAAGCTTCGCGGTGACATAAAGTTCTTTTACTCTGTGCCACCTGATTACATTCCTGCAGATGTTAGATTTGATCGTGACATTCAAGACATAGTGTCAGATCCAGGACTTGAAACTGCAATACTTATCATGCTATTTAGTGATAAGCGTGCATCAGTAGATGATGTTCTTCCTGACAATTCATCTAATGACAAACGCGGCTGGTGGGGCGATGTGCTGTTTGAAGAGAATATCGGATCAAAGCTTTGGCTTTTATCACGTGAAAAAACTCTACAAACATTAAATGCAAAACTTGAAGAGTACACACTTGAAGCATTGCAGCCTTTGATAAAAGAAAAGATTGCAAAGAGTATCACAGCGACTGTAACACGTATCGGCTCTCATCAGTATAAAACTCAAGTGAAGATTTACAGATCGACTGATCAAGACATTTCATTCACTTACTTTTACAACTGGTTGGCTCAAACTATTGGAGGCTCAAATGCCGTATAATCGTCCTTCTCTAAAAACTATTTACACACGCATCGTTGCTGATTTTGAAACACGCTTGAACAACAGATCAATCGCTCGTGGTCAAGGATTTTTGCAAGTAAAGATTTTGAAATACTCATTGCTAGGCATAGTAGCTGCAGTATTCTCTGGAGTTGCTCACATGCTATATGGTTACATTGAGTATCTTGGAAGACAGCTTCTTCCCGATATTGCAGAAGATGAGTGGCTTGTAAGACACGCAAAATTGAGAGGGCTGGTTCAAACTGCAGCAACATATACAACTGGAGAAGTGAACTTTACTGGAGTATCTGGCACAGTAATTTCATCAGGCACAGTTCTGCAAGATGACAGTGGCATTCAATTTGAAGTCACTTCATCTACGACAATCACTGGTGGCTTTGCAAATAATGTTCCAGTTAGAGCAATTCTACCTGGCACATCTGGAAATACAACAGCAATTGAATTGACATTAGTTTCTCCTATCACGGGTATAGATTCAACTGTCACTGTTGCAGCAGGCTTCGATGATGGAGTTGATCAAGAAACTATTGAGGAGCTTCGTGCGCGATATCTTCTTTTGCTTCGTGAACCACCTACTGGAGGTCGTGATGCAGACTATGAACGCTGGGCACTTGAAGTTGCCGGCGTGAGTTTTGCCTGGACATTTGATGCTTACGCAGGTCCAGGAACAGTAGGCGTTGGTGTAGCAGGACCTGGTATTTCCAGCGTATCACAACCCACTATAGATGATACTGTGCAAAACATCAATGCACAACGACCTCTTGGCATTACTCTATATGTTTTCAATGTTGACACAAAAACATTTGACTTCACAATTTCAGTGCCATCAGGAACAACACAATCTGTACAGGATCTTATTCAAGAAAATCTAGCTTCTTTGTTTACAGATGAAGCAGAACCTGGTGGTACTATTTTACTTTCTCATATCAATAGCGCAATCATGACATCTGGAGTTTCTGACTTTACAATCACAGAAATTCTTGAAGACAACGTTTCGCATCCGATTAGCAATATTGTTATGACAGGAATTGAAATTGCGAAGCTCGGCACAGTGACTGTAAACGAGGTATAACATGTCTTCTCAGGATTTAGAAAAATACATCCCACAGCAGAGATACTTTGAATTCGAGTATCTTAATATGCTGTTGCGTATGTTGCCTCTTGGTCCAATATGGGGAGCAACACTACACAAGATTTCAGAATACTTATATCAAAACTTGATTACTACATCTGGTGACACTCAAGACAATCCAAATAATAATGTATACGAAGTGTGGGAAGGACAACCCTCTGATGGCAATCCTTCTGATAGTCTTTTCGGTGTTTTGCTTTCTGTTTTTGCTGCTGAACTAGAAAGATTGGATGCTTCATGTATCGATCTTTTTAGACAGCAAGTGCCAGGTACTTCAACCGATATGCTGGATGATTGGGAAAGAGTTCTGGCATTGCCAGAGTCTTGCTCAACAATTCCAACATCTCTTGAAGAAAGACAAGCTATTGCGCAAGCAAAGCTTTATTCTGCTTACAACGTAGGATTGAACAAACAGTTTTATATCGACTACGCTGCAACACTGGGCTTTGTAATTACTATTGATGAAGATAGTGATTTGTCAAAGCCTTTTTACGTAGCTCCAATTGGAGTTGACCCATTTGATATTGGATCTAGAGTTGGAGATCGACTCAATGATTCAAATCAGCTTGGAGTTGTTGTATTTACTATCATTAGTGGACCAACAGATTCAACACAATTGAAGTGCGCAATGAACAAGCTCAAGTCATCACACGTCGTCATCGTATGGGAGTAACACATCATGGCACCAAAAAATATTGAATTTCTGCAAATTGAATCTGTGCTTGAAGCTTTAGGGCTCAAGCAGCTTGCTGTAGAAGCATCACCTGACACTGAACTTGGATTCAGAATGTGGGGAGGAAAAGATGCTTTGGGTATTGTTACACGCTGGCTTGCAAAGAATAAGCCCGGCTTGCTATACTCATTGCGTCTTTCTTCTCTTACTGGAGCATCTGAAAGTGTTGCAAAAATTGATGAGAATGGAAATATCATTCGTGGCTCACTAGATAGCTCTGATATTCCAGATCACAATGATCTTGATGGACTACAAGGTGGCACAACAGATCAATACTATCATGTAACTTTGATTGAAAAGAACAATCTTCATCCACCACTTACTCTAGCTTCAGCATCTGGTCCTCTTGCTCTTGATACTCAAGAAATCAGCTTCTTATTTGGAGCAGGTCTAACACTTCAAAGCGGAGCATTAGTTGTTGATACTGCTAATATCTCACACTCAGCTCTTGGTAATCTTAGCGCTGATGATCACACACAGTATCCACGTGTAGATGGAGCACGAGGTTTTTCAGCTCCTGTGAGTGGATCATTTCCACAACAGCAATCTCATTTAGCTACGAAAGAATACGTCGATGCAGTCACATCTTCCGGCATTGATTTTCTTGAATCTGTAAAATCAATTGCAAATACAGTGCCAGTGGGACCCGCTAGTGGAGACAGATACATCACTGACACTCAATCAGGTGACTGGTCTGCTATAACATTGAACTCTGTGGTGCAATACACAGATGATGAAGAGTGGGATGTCACATGGGATCCATCAGATCCACGAGCACTTGGTGCACGTGTTTATGTAGAAGATCAAGATCAAGATTTCCGATTCACTGGAAGTGAATGGATTCCTATTCCTGAGGTGAAATTTCATAGCGAACTTCTTGAACTCGATGCAGATGATCACACTCAATACTCACGCGTCGATGGGACACGATCCTTCACTGCTCCGGTTGGTGGAGTAGCTCCTACTACAGGATCACATCTTACAACACGCTCATGGGTAGAAAGCTTGTTCACTCTAAGCTCAACAACACGCTTCTATCTAGATCCACTGAATGGCAATGATGCCAATTCAGGATACGCTGCAAATGCTGCCAAGAAAACCACAACAGCTGTCATGGAAGCAATCAAGATTGGATCAGGCCCACGTGTTCTTCATATCCTAGGTTTTGACAATGTCACATTCGATGGCACACAATGGTCATCAAACACATTGCCAGCGCCTCTTGAAGTTGTCTGTGAGCAAGAACGAATTTATGTGACATGGAGAAATGTTCTAGCAAATACTGCTCCATTAAAGTTCTACGGAGGCTCTCACGTATTTGATGCATCAGTGTTTAACGGCTTTTTGCTTTGCACAAATACTGCAACAGTTACGTGCAAAAATGATACATTATTTCAATATGGCACGTTTATTTTTGACACTATGGATTTTTCAATACTTACAAATGAGTTAAGCTCTGCATTAAGAACACTAAACTGCACATTTTCAGTCACATCTAGCAACTGGTTTTCATGTGCTGAAGGTGGAACTCAAGCACAATGGGTTGCCACAGGATGCAATCTCAGTCTCGATATTGATGTGCTTCAATTATGTGACGCTTACTCTATCTCATTTGATACAGGATCTTACGACATTCGAGTAAAACGCTTCAACACGATTGGAGCAATTGTTGCTGCGTCTGTGACAGCAGACACCGATTTCAATTTTGTGATTGGAGTAATTGCTGAACAACCTGGGGATCCTCCTCCACCATACTTGGTGATCGGAGCAAATGCTGGAGTTACTGTTAATGTGTCCGTGTTTGTGGGAAATCAAAATGGGCGCACATACATGATTGGAAATCCTAATGGCACTACTAATTGGAAAATCACAGAAGCAGGCATTGGAAATGATTCCAAGAAAGTTCTTGTAGATTCTCAAGACACTGTAGAAGAATTTCTTTTTGATAAGCTTATTGCTTCAGGCGGCGCAAGCATTTCAGCTGTAACAACTGTCCCAGGGCAGCGTAAAGTTGTTATTGCTTCGAAAGAGCCTGGAAAAGCAGCAGAACGTCTATTTCCAATGAGCGAAACAGATTCCATTTCTATGGATATAGTGACAGTCACTCCACCGGATGACGGCGAGTTCATGGTGCAGTTTGATTTGTTTCTTAAACAAAATTCTTTAAGCTCACCTACAGTTCTTCGATTCATTGGAGCATCAAATCAATCGAATTCAGGTGGATCAAAATTTGAAGTGATTTCAGGCTACGCTCCATCACAGTGGTTGAATGAACTTAAGATTACTGAAATGAATCCAAGTGGTGGCACAATTCTTTTCAAGTTGATGATTCAAAGTGGTGTCTACTCTTCATCTACTCTACGTGTTGAAGTAGCTAATGGAGCCACATCTCCTGAAGCAACAGCAGTATGGTCAGCTGCTTCGTATGAGATTGCAGCGCCGCTTGGAAGAGAAACCACTTTCCTACGCGATTCATCTTCCAGTGGATCGACATTTGATTATGCAGACTTTACTCCACAAAATGCTCCACCTTCAGATGTTGCTGGTCGTGTTTATTATGACAACAACTTAAAGTCATGGATTGGACGTAATGGCCAAGGAAGTAGACTGGAGTTTGGGCGTGAAACATGGGTTCGTTGCGTAAATCTTACAGGCTCAAATATCTTACATGGGCAAGTGGTTTACATTGTAGGGTCTGATGGCTCTATTCCGACAATCGCTCTAGCTAAAGCTGATGTTAAAAACACATGCACTATGATTGGAATGGCAACACACGACATTCCACACAACACTTCAGGAGAAGTTTGTTTTGGAGGCATGACACGTGATCTTAATACATCTGGCTTTTCTGCTGGACAACTAGTTTTTGTATCACCAACTGTAGAAGGCGGACTTACAACAACTGAACCTGTATTTCCATACTGGTCAGCACGTGTGGGACGAGTAATTACTGCTCATTCAACTGCAGGGATTATCTTAATTGTGCCAGACACTGATCCTCAAGTAGGAAGTGGAGTTCCTGGTCTTACATTCAAAGAATCAACTTTGTCTCCTACTTCATACTCATCAGGAAAAGGCTCATTCTCTAACGCATACGGCACGCAACTCGGCACAAGCTTCTACGCAAGTGCAGGATGGAAGCCACTCAATGCTCGTTTCAGACTTTCTCAAGGGACTATAGATGGTAATGTACGCATTGGAATCTATAATGAAGCAGGAACTTCACTGCTTGCGCAAACAGATGTTTTCTCTGGCTCTGGAGATGTGGTTCTACAGCAGTCTATGACATCGCTATTTGCAAATGATCTAGTGCCTGGAACTCTATATCACGCAGTTATTTGCTCAAAAGCAAATGGCATGTTGGTGTATGGAATTTCTCCTGGCGCATTGAATACAAATCCTCGCATGGGTTTTCAAGGACAAATCATTATGGATGGCTCTTCAAATTGCCCAGCAGACATCTCATCTATCATTGGCTCAGCTTCAGCTGATCGCGCGTGGATCGAACTATTCTAAGGAGTTTCACATGAACATACATATCGCAAAATTCAGAAACCCATCACAACAAGCTATCAAACTTGGTGACAACTCACTTCTACAGCCTGGATCAAGCATCTTCATCTTTATGAATAGAAAGATGTTTACACCAGTGTTTGATTGGAACATCGCATTTGCATCTGGCTTGGAAGCTCTTGATTTTGAGGGCAATCCCATCAGCACTGCATCAGCAATTCCTGCATGCACAATGCTTCAATACTTATCACAGAGTCTTTCCACTGATCTTAGTGGAAATGCACTGTGGAATATCGAAGTAAGTAAGTATTTGATCGGAGCAACTAGAACTGAAATTTTGAAAGCAAAGCTCTCTGACTATGGAACGACATGGCAAAGTGTGATGACAAAATTGCAGACTGTTAGTAATCTACTGCTTCTTGGTATGTTCAATGAAGCTTCACTGATGTTACTCACAATCACTCCGGATGAGTTTCTTACAACAGAACGTCTAACTCGCTGGTCAAACATGTGCTCAACTGCTGATGCGATCAAGGGAGACTAATGAAAGACACAACACTACAATACGTAGCAGATAAGCTTACTCCTACTCCGGGAGTTCCGGAATGGTACTTCGTTCTTGCGCTTCTTGCAATTGTCACCATAGTTCTTGGATCTATGTGGATTGATCGCAAGTTTCCTAAAAAGAAAGATTCATCTCCAGAGGATCTTATTGCACAAGCACGTCGTCAAGCTGGACAGAATGTAGGTAAACCCATGACACAAAACGAAATCTCGCAATTACAGCAAATTCTTGAAATTCAATTCAAGAGTTTTGAGCAAGTGCTAGACACGAAGCTCGAAGCTGTCAAAGAATCTACTGCTTTGCAAATCAAAATGCTAGAGCAAAAAGTTGATAACACACAAAAGCAGGAGAATCATCGACTGGCGAGTCTGGAAAAGACCGTCAGCGATGGGTTTCTCTCCGTCCATCGGCGCATTGATCGGCATCTTGAAGCGCACGGGGATGGCGAGGAGGGATGACTGATGTGCTATAAAACTTTACTTTCAATTGACGGTGGCGGTGAGTGGTTCGTTGGAGTGAGTGCATATCTTGCAGCTCTTGATACATCACTTGAATACAAACTTCGAACAAAGATCGATGGAGGCGCTGGCACATCTGCTGGTGCACTCTTGATGTCTCTATTTCTATACGGATACACTCCAGAAGAAATTGATGCTGTTGCAAAGAAAGAGCACAAGAAGATGTTTGACAAAGTGGGATTTCCACAATCGTGGAATCCTCTTCGTCCTCATGACTATCAAGGAAAGTTTGCTCGTCAACTTTTGCAAAAAATGCTTGGAAATGCAAAAGTCAAAGATGTGCAAACTCCTATCTTTTTGGTAGGATGCAATATGTCAACTCAAGAAGAAATGATTTTCTCTCATGAGTACAATGGAGATTGGCCACTGTGGAAAGCTGCTTTGGTGTCAATGTCTGCTCCTTCATATTTTCCTCTCGTTGATGGAATGTATGGAGATGGTGGTCTAGCAGCAAACAATCCATCACAAGTGTTGCTTGCAGGATTTTGTCATCAAACAGCACAATACATACAAAACATCAAAGTTCTTTCCTTTGCTTCATCAGGACGTGTAGCAGGAAAGAAATCATCACCAGTGAATGTATCAACAAAAGTTGGATGGGCAAAGCCAGTCATTGACATGCAGCTTAAGGGCAATTCACGAGTAACACACTTTGTCATGAAGAATCAACCATTGCGTGACTACATGAGAGTGTGTCCACAAATCACAGAAAAGCAAGACTACGCTTTAGACTCTGTGGAGAATTTTGAAGATATTCGAAAGATCTGGCAAGCTGAATACACAAACACAAAAGCTACAGTGATCAACTTCTTAAAAGGAGAGAACCATGCATAGAACAGAAGGTGAAGATTACATCCTGGAAAGTGGGAAGCGTCGTTTTGCCGCAGCAAATCCACCAACACAAAAAGCTACACGCTTGCCAGCAGAGTTTATGAACGCAGTGCAAGAAGAGCTTTGTAACGTAATCAATGCAGCAGTGCCTGCAATTCCACTGAATGCATCAGCAGCTGAAGATAGAGCAGCTGGATGGAATCAGCTGTTAAAAGCTTTACAAGAAGGGCAGCTTATCAAAGCTACATCTTTTAACACAACTGCTATTGCCGATGGTTTAGCTTCCGGGACAGGCTTTACAGAAGCATCAAACTCTCGTGCTGCTGTGGATCTTCTTCGTTCTACATTTGCCAATGGATTTGATCGAAGCTTTGGATACTACAATGATCCAAGTCCAAATGCTCCCATAGCAAAAAAGATTCCACTAGCAGTTCTTGCTCAAGCCATTGGATCAGAGCAACTCATTGTTGTTGACAATCCATCAACTGACACACTCGATCTTGCTCTTGGTGGTCTGTACTCAGATGCTTGGGATAGTCATCTCACCATCGTAATTACGGGAGCTTACACAAATGCAACACTTACTATTGATGCTCCAACACCACGTCGCTCACGTGTGACACTTATCAATGCAGGATGGGGACCAAGCTCTGACACTTCTTCATCATACGGATCAATCACGTGGCATAATGCCGGCTTGGTTGGATTCACACTTCGACACAGCTACAGTGCAGAAATGTATTTCAATAACATTGGTGGGCGTGTAGATTTGCGTCAACTTCCACCTCATGCAGTGCCATTCAATGGGCCGCCTGCATTCTGGTCACGCTTGCACGGAATTCGTGACATGAAAACAGTAGATGTAGAAACAGCCATTGTTACACCAGCGTCTGGAAATCCTACATACCCGTTTCCTTTGCTTATGTTGGATCAAACAACTACTAACATTGGTGGAACAGCAGGCGCTGGAGTTCGAGTCGCTGGAGATGTTGGTGTTGAAGTGCCACAATCTACAGTGTCACGTCTTGGAAATTCTAGAAAACGAAAGACTGGACGTATTTTCCATTCACTCGATGGCGAATTGATGTGGCATAAAGGTCTTGATGCAAGTGGTGTTCAGCGTGGATATGTACGTTTGGATAATCCAGTTGAAACCACACTTCGTCACTACAGAACTGTAGATGGAAACTTTCCTGCTGATGATTCATCAATCGGTTTCTTTAGTCATATTGGCGACACATCACGCTTTAATCTTTCTCCATTCATCAATGATTGCACGAATAATAAAGCAATGGTTCTATTCTCTGGACTTTCTATTCCTGCAGGAGAATCAATCACATTGCAATTAGTGCTTCGTAGATGGCTGTGTGATGGATCAAACAACTTTACTGACATCGTAAGTCTAGACACTGTAGTAACAACTGTAGACACTGGAAACGATGTTCTTCGCTCTGTTGAATTTCCATTCCTCTCAAACTACTTATTTGCAGCAGGACGCGCTGTTGAGCCACTGATCAAAGTGATTTCACGAACCGGAGCAGGAACAAAGTCAATTGGCTCAATCATGACAGCAATTGAGTTTACCAGAGTGTCGGAGTCCTAATATGACAAATGCAGAAGCACTCACTCTGCAGTACTTTACAGCAGAAGAAATTGAACAGACAGGAGCAAAACTTTCTGAAGTGAAGCTCGTGTTGTTTCAACGAATGGATAAGTTCAGAGCACTTATCAATAGAAGAATACGTCTTTTGCATAATGGACTCACAACTGGCAATCATAAGTCACCTGAGCATGCCCAGGGCGTAGCTTGTGATTGTTACTTGGATCCACGAGATGGAAAAACTGATTTTTACTTTATTTTCAAGTGTGCTATTGATGCAGGTTTTAACAAAATCGGAATCTACTGGAATGGAACAACATATTCATTTCATCTAGCGATTGCTCCAAAATCTGCTTTTTGGCTTGCTACTAAGAAAAAGCAAGGCGAACCATGGAAATTTGGCGCTTTGTTACGAGACCCTAAGGAAGTATTACAGAAGTCAGCCTGAGCAGCTCAGGTTAAGAGGCTTTATGTTAGTTGCTAGTTTATACAAATACATAACAAAAGCTGACAGACGGCATCAGAGCTAGGTCAGGCAGCTTTCGTACTACTTTTTAACTACTTTTTAACTAAACTCGTTCTTTTTAGGGGGCTGGGGTACTTACCTTGGCCCTTTTTCTTTTTTCTTTCTCTTTTCTTTTTCTAAACGTTAACTAATACTTTAAGAATATCATTAACGTTAAGAAATAAAGAAGAAAGAATAGAATAAGAATAGAAGAATAGAAGAATGACGAATAGTAATTTGCAAAAGTGTTAGGCCCCTACCCCCTAAAAAGTAAGATTTTAGTTAAAAAGTAGTACGATAGTAGTAAAAAGTCTCAACTTTCAAACTTTTTTCACTTCAATTATCAGCTTTTTCTACGAAATTGCTGACTTTTAAACTTTTTTTGAAAAAAGTGAAAATTTTTATGTACAGAGTACACAACATGATGTATATTGTATTCATAAGGAAACAACAACTTCTGGACACTCCAGAACGGAAGATAGAAAGATGGAAGCACATCCGTATCACAACGAAATCATCGAAGCAAAGCGTGCTTTGAAACAAGCAGAATCTTTGAAAAAGTTCATTGAGAAATATGAAACTGCAGATGCAGCTGACGCAATGGATGATGTCTGCTGCGCAATAGAGATGCGCATAGAAAAACTTCAACAAGCTGCATTCTGAGGAACTCATGAATAATCACTTTTCGTCTACTAAGAAACTCGGTAAGATGGTCACCTTCACACACGAAGGAGTTCTTACCGAAGGCTTCTGCGCAAAAATCAAGACTCACAAAGTCAAATCCGACATCGCCACAGTAATTACTACCAGTGGTGACCAACTTCAAATTGAGGCATATCGCCTCACACTCAAAGGGAGGAACTAATCATGGCTGCAAAATTCTACTGGGTTAAGGGACGTCATAATCCTCAGTTCAAGTATCCTGTCTTCAAAGACATGGGTCAAATCACAAAGAAAGAAGCTAAGTCTCACGAGAATACTCTGTATGGGAGTAACTATATGCACAGCTTCAAAACGCATCAAGACGCTTTGGATTTTATTCAGCAACACGCACAAGGAGAATCAAATGTCTAAAGGCAATACTATAGTTATCGAAGAGCAAGAAACTCCGTGGAATAAAAAAGCACTTCAAGAGTTTATGGCATGTTGTCAGCTAACTGAGATGATACTTCATAACACATCTCATACAGTCGATCGTGTTCATTCACGTAGTGAATTTTACTCTGACACTGGAACACGCTCTATTATTGTAGAATGCAACTCGGCAAAGTGCGCGTTAGACATGACGCCTATCATACGCAGTGATTTGATAAATTGCTTTAAGCTCAAGCAGATTCCTTGCACTGCAGTCATTCACATTAAACTGGAGAACTTGATATGAAAAAATTCACATTCAAAACGGAGCAACCTACTGGACGCTATCGTTCATTTTATGCTCCATATCATGTCATCAAGTTTAACAAGAAAGAAGTCGGCTGCATTGAGTCTGACATTTCTCAACAGGAGTTTAAAATTCAATTACGCGTGATGAAGAAAGACATCATGGAAGACAATAATCCAAATTGCAAGTGGAAAAACATACGCTTCAAAAAAGTCTTCACTTCACTTCAAGAAGCAAAAGACTGGATCAATAACGAGGACACTCTCAAAGTGCTTCATTCAAAATTCACTCTAGCAGTAGATGAGGACTAATCATGAATAATTACCCATTGCAATCTGATAATTCAAAAGTTGTGACATCAATCACACGCGCAAAAAGTGTTATCAACACACACATGAAAATGATACAAAATTCAATCGATGAGTGTGCACGAAATGATCAATTTGAAATGTGCTCTCAATTGAAGAATCAAAAGCTTGGCTTATCCATGGCATTAGAAGATGTGTCATCCTTAGAAATTGGTATGATGACTGATGTTGAGTACGTTGAAATTGATGAACATGTGTGGCGTAATCTTCAAAAATGCGCAAATCAAGATCACATTGGAAATCTGAAGATGCTCATCGAGCTACTTTCCAAGTATCAACAGTTAATGCATGAAGCTATCACATACTCACACGATAAACGAACACTTTACGAAATCACACAAGAGTTTTGCAGTGGCTCAATTAAAACGTTACAACAATCTATTGAAAAAATGGAGAAACTATGACTTGCATCGATAACTCACTACTCATCTTGCTTATTTCCTTGATGGGCATGTGTGTAAGCTTGCTATGTCTCATTCTTCTTATTTTTATTGCATACACTCACACTCACACAGGAGACACGAAATGAACATCTTCATACTATCGCCCGATCCTTTCACTGCAGCGCGTTTTCATTATGATGTGCATGTTAGAAAGATGATCGTCGAATCCGCTCAAATGCTGTCTACATGCCAGCGTTTGAAGCATGGTTACACTGGCGATGAGTTCTACAATTCAACTCATATTCATCATCCATGCACAAAATGGGTGATGGAATCAAATGAAAACTACATGTGGCTAGTAATGATGTCAAAAACTCTATGCGAGATTTACACATCACAAACTGGTAAGATTCACAAACACAGGAAGTTCTTGAAAAGCTTTCTCATAATATCTCATGCAGATTTCTAGTGTCTGGATTTACTATGGTTACGTCATTTGCAAGTGCAATGCCAGATGATTTCAAAGTGTTCGATGAGACACACTTGAACTACATCAAGTATTACGTTGAAGGCAAAGCTCATTTAGTCAAGTCACAACGTGATCGTGGTATTCATTCACTTCTCACTCAAAAACTCAAGGAGCTGTCCAATGGTTAACAATGAAAATCCACTGGAGCGACAAGACAATGGCGTCATCATTATCAAAAAATCTGCAGGACATCCAGCATTTCCAGCGATTGAAATACGTAAGCTTCGTATGAAAACACTGGGGATGAAGAAAGAGCAGTTTTGCAAGCTTATCGGCGCCAGCAAAGCATCAGTTGATTCATGGGAATGTGGAAGACGTAAGCCTACAGTGGCACACATCAAGCTATTAAAAATCTTACGTATGGGATTGATAAATGCTAAGACACTTGATCTACTTTAATGCACTACGTGCATGCTATCTGCAAAACTTTTAACTCGTAACTCAGTTTCTTCCTTACTCCCGTAACAAGCATGAAACTTTGTTGCAAAACTTTTAACTCGTTGCTGTGTAAAGTTATTATATTTATCATACGCAGCAACAAAGGATTCTGTATGAAGAACCAAACTATTGCAAAAGAAATTTTGAAGACAGTCTCTGCCATTACACCTGAGAAAGATCTTTCTCGCGTCGCAGAGCTTGGAAATAATCTTCCACAAACAGCACAATTCAAAAACATCATTCTTAATCATAAGAAATAAATGTCGAAGAAACCTACGCCACCTGCTTATGCATTAGGCATGGATCCTGCTGACTACGATTGGAGTCATCATAGATATATGCCTCTTGATGATGGTGGCTGCGCAATTCCTGATCAAGGGAATACAACCCACGAAACCTCACACACAACAACCGGAGAAGAAAACATGGCTACTGCCAAGAAAATCACCAAGAAAGTTTCTGCTACTGAAAGTTCTGCAGCAGAAAAGAGCGCACAAAGCACTGCTTCAACAAAGACAGTGAAGAAGGAAAAGGTGGTGAAAGAAGGTGCTCCAAAGTTTTCCGCAGATTGCGTAGAACTTTTGAAGCAGAACAAGTTCACTGATGAAGAAATTGCTGAAAAGCTTTCTTCTACTTTTCCTGAAAAGAAGGATGTCCCTGGTGCCATTAAGTGGTACCGCCGCGAATTGAACATGAAGCTTCAAGAAGCTGGTGAACCAGTCATTGAAGAACTTGTCAAGGATGCAAAGGGCAAGACAGTGCAGAAGTCCACGATTCCTCCAGTGGAAAAGCCCAAGAAGGAAAAGACTGACGCAGAAGTTCCTGCTGTCAAATCTGCAAAAGCAACTCCTGAAAAGAAGGCAACTCCTGTGAAGAAGACAGCTTCCACTCCTGCAAAGAAAGTGGTGAAGAAAGTTGCAAAGAAGGGGTAACATTCACTGAATTCACTCGTGTGCTAAACATGCGTGAATTTCGGAAGTGTGGCAGAGCGGTCTATTGCGACGGTCTTGAAAACCGTAGGACGAAAGTTCCGGGGGTTCGAATCCCTCCACTTCCTTAACTAACTGGAATTACTATGAAACAAACAACGCGAAAAAAACTCAGAGACTATCAAGTAAAGATGCTTCGATACGCAAAAGAGCGTAAGCACTTTGCATTGTTCGCTGAGATGCGTCTTGGAAAAACCTTAACATCAATTCGCATCGTAAAATCATACCCAGAGAATGAGCGAACTCTTGTTCTTGTTGTTGCGCCATTTTCAGCATGGGATGGTTGGGAAACTGATCTTCATGATGAAGGCATTTCACTTACTCATGTGGACGGTTCAAAAAATCAACGCTTGAAGATTTTGAAAGAAGCGACCTCTGGTTGGTATATTATCAACTACGAAGCATGGCGATCTGTAGGAAAGATGCTTATAAACACAGAGTGGAACGTTGTTCTTCTTGATGAGTCAGACATTATCAAAAATCCACGTGCTAAAGTGTCAAAGTTTTTTGCTTCATACTTTAGATTTGTAGATCATAGAGGCATTTTGACTGGGACACCGGATCCTGAAAGTGATCTGGACTTTTATCAACAGCTACGCTTTCAAGATGAGAACATCTTCAAAGAAAAAACATTCTATCAATTTAGACACAATTGGTGTGAAGCAGTTGGATTTCATGGCTATGAAATTCGTAAATCACTACGTGATAAGTTCAAACGCATTCTAGCTGCAAATTGCTTTTTTATCAAGCGTTCTGACGTTAATCTTGGTGGTGAGCAGATCATACAAAAGCGTTATGTCAAACTGGACTCAAAGCATCAAGCAATGTATGAAACTCTGGAAAATGAGTTTATTCTTGAAAGTTTTGATGATAATGTATTCAAAGCAACAACAGAATCCTTTGCAACATACACATGGCAAAGACAGCTTGCTTCAGGAATCGTGGACAACAAACTTTCGTGGAATGGAAAAATCATTGAGCTGATAGATATTGTTACACGACAATTGCCACGTGAGCAAATCGTTATTTGGGCATCATTTGACGCAGAACTCTACGCAATAGAAGATGCACTAAAAAAGAACAACGTGTCATGCAAAGTTCTTAATGGCAAAGTTGATCATACAACACGCACACAATTTAAGAGAGAGTTTCAACGTGGCGAGTTTCGTGTGTTCGTTATTCAACCAGAGATTTTCAAATATGGCACAGATCTGTCTGCAGCGTCAACACTGATTTACTACTCATTACCAGCGTCTGCAAAAACTTACAGACAGTCTAAAGATAGAGCAATAGATATTGCAAAAGCAAATGGCACATTGATCATATATCTGTTGACTGAAGACACTGTTGATGAAGATTTGTGCGAAAATCTTGAAAAGAAAATGACACGCTCTGAATTTAACCACTCACTAGCACGATCAATTCGTGAAAGGCAACTTGCAAAAAGGAGAAGACGATGAAATCATTTTTCTACAGTGTAAAAGTTCTGTACTTTGCAATTATGGGCTTTATTGCAATGTTTCTTATTACAGTCCTGGTTGTTCTTCTTAAAGCACTAAGTTTTCTTCCTGGGCTTTCTCCATTTAGAAAAGTTGCGAACAACATCTTCACAACTCACGTACAAAGGATCGTGTAATGACAGAGCAGAACAATACAATTGATAGAATACCAAAGAACCTTTACGAAGCTCATTTGGTGATTAAGAAGTTTGAAGGCGAAACACGACGTTTACAAACACAAGTGTCGAATCTTTCATCGTCACTGTCAAAAGCAAATAAGAAGATTGAGCATCTTCTTAAAGAAAATTCTCACATTTCTGCTCAACTTCAAAAAGCAAACAATGTGAAGCAAAATTCCATTGCTCCAAAAGCTGTGAAGAAGTACATGCCACGAGGATTATAATGAGCAAACTTCTTGCTGTGTTACAGTTGCCTTCTATACTAACTCCATTGGTGACTATCGATGTGGGTGTTAATACTGGTATTTGTGTGTATCATCATAAGACAATCGAGTTGACAACTCTGCTAAAAGAAAAAGCTGCTCACAAAAAGCTAAATGTTAGTGAGCGTGTGATGTTTCTTGCAGATCAAGTGGAGGACTTTCTCAGTAAGAATAGAATTTCTCCAGAAATTACTCTGATTGAAGGAGTTCAAGTGTATGGCTCATCACAAAAGTCGATGGCTTCAACATTAAGTGGTGACACTATCATGGTTGCATACATGACTGGAGCATTTGCAGCAGTGTGCTCCACTCATTCGCGTTTCACACGCATAGTTCTTCCTCGCCAGTGGAAGGGCAACATGAACAAAGACGTAGTCAAGGCACGGATCAAGCGTGTGACTGATATTGACTATCCTGATCATATTGCTGATGCAGTTGGCATGATGCTTTCGTTACGAGGAGTATTATAATGCAGAAACAATCACAACAGTCAAATCACGGACGTACAAAATATGATAGACTAGTGTGTCCTAAGTACACATCAGACACGGGTGGAGTCTACATTGATGTGTATGATGTGATTCTTGCCTTTAATGTGACATGTCCGGCACGTCAGCATGCAATCAAGAAACTTCTTTGCGCAGGTCTACGTGGAAAAGGCGATGTTATTCAAGATCTTGAAGAAACAAAAGTTGCAATTGACAGAGCAATTCACATTTCAAAGCAGGAAGCATAATGGCACCAAAACGCGGCAAGAAGATCACACCAGTGATTCCATCATTTGCGTCTCTTCAAATTCCTGAAGGCGTATTTGATGGTGATATTCCATTTTCACAATCTTTGTTGATGACTGCAATGCAGTGTGATCGTCAAATCATTTATCAACTAAATCGTTGGGAAAAACCTGGAAAAGAACAGAACACATTCTTTGGCGCATGTGCTCATGAAATGCTTGATGTGTTCTACACGCTTCAAGAAAAGCCTGATGAGAAAATGCTTGAAGATGCTCTTGATGAATATCTTTCAAAGCAAGCAGAAAAGGGCGAGCTTGAGTGGTTAAATCCTCTTGACAAAGCATACTACGAAACTATTCTTATCACTACTTTGTCTGAGTATTTTACTCATTACGAAGATGATTTTGAGATGGAGTTTTTTGAAGTTGAAAGAGTCTTCAAAGTCAAATTCAAAAACTTGTGGCTTACTGGAAAGAAAGATGGCAAAGTTGGTTACAATGGAAAGCGCTGGTTGTTTGAGCATAAGACACGTGGCGACATCAACGAAGATGCTATTGCTAGAAATCTAGATCTTAATTTTCAAACGCAGTTCTACCTGCTTGCTGATCGTCTTGAATCTGCAGAGCCATGTGATGGAGTTCTATACAATATCATTCGTAGAACTAGATCACGACGACGTGGCAAAGAAACTTTGCGTGACTTTGCAGAAAGACTTCGTGAAGAAATTATTAAAGATCCTGACTATTTCTTTAAACGTTTTGAAGCTGAATACACAAAAGCTCAAACAAAAGAGTTTGAAGCTGAGCTTGATGAAAAGCTTCGTACTCTATGGGATCTTCTTCGTGGAGCAAGAGTTCCAGTAAAAAATGAAGCATTTTGTTTCAATGGATATGAATGTGATTATGCTCAAGCATGTGCGTCACGTTCATTAGAAGGCTACCGTCAACGCAAGCTTGTATCACCTGAACTATAATAGGAGTCAACATGTCAGTGATAAAAAAGAAAAAGATAGAGAAGCCAGAACGGACTTCTCTTATCAAGAAGAAGAAAAACGTGGATGAGGCTCTAGATATTGAGCTTCCAACCACATACTCTGAGCCTGCATCAGAAATTGGAGACTATACATTTCTAATTTATGGATCAAAGAAAATTGGAAAAACATCACTAGCTGCTCAATTTCCAAAAGCTCTTGCTTTTATGTTTGAGCCTGGTGGAAAAGCTCTTCGTCTCATGCAATTGCCATGTCCTACATGGTCACACTTTAAGCAAGCAATTGATAAGATTGAAGTGAGTAATATCTACAAAACTTTTGTAGTTGACACTGCATCCGTCGCTTATGATCGTTGCATGGAATATGCATGTCAAAAAGCAAATATCGATCATCCTGGTGATGAAGGCTATGGCAAAGGATGGGATCGTGTTAAGAAAGAGCTTTCAGCTCAATTTTCACGCTTGATGTTGCAGAACTCTGGCTTGATCATGCTTGCTCATGATAAGATTGCAGAAATTGAAACTCGTTCGGGACGAAAGTTCAACAAGACTATGCCGAATCTTACTGGTCAGGCAGAAGGCTTTATTGCAGCAACAATCGATGTCATTGGTTACTATCATATTGTTGATAACCAAAGATGGCTTCAAATTCGTGAAGATGACTACGCAATGGCAGGTTGTCGTTGTGAAGAAAACTTTATGACTCCAGATGGGCAACCTGTATTTAAGATTCCTATGGGAACGTCTCCACAAGAAGCCTATCAAAACTTGATCACTGCATTTAACAACAAGCAAAAAGAATCATACGCTCCAGAAGAAATGATTCGAAAGAAAGTAGTGACACAAGCAAATGCAACAACAAAACTCAAATCAAAAATCACAAGGAAAGTACGATGAACCCACGTGAATATCAAGAACTTTGTGTGAGAACATGCGTTCCACAAGAAGAAATGTATCTTACTATAGAACAACGTGACATTCTTCATGCTGTAATGGGCATTTGCACAGAAGCTGGAGAGTTGCAAGATCAGCTTAAGAAATCTTTCTTCTATGGAAAGAAGCTTGATATGATCAACATCGAAGAAGAGCTGGGTGATGCACTGTGGTATATCGGCATGTGTTGCCAGCGTCTCGGACTTTCTATGGAAAAGATCATGGAGCAAAATATTGAAAAGCTTCGTGTTCGATTCCCTGAAAAATTCACGACAGAACTCGCGCTTAGTCGTGACTTAAACAAAGAGCGCGATTCACTTGAAACAAACACACAACAAGGAGCCTAAAAATGGCAAATAAGGAATTCGGCAAGTATTCAGCAAATCAGACCTGGGACACCAATGGTGGTGACTTCGAAAATCCAAATGATGGTTCTTATGTTGGAATTATCACGGATGGTGAAGTCAAAAAGTCAGGCTCTGACTATTGGATGCTTCTCGTCAAGATCAAGATCACAGAAGCTGAAGAAGAGAATGAAGCTTTCATTGGCAAGACTCATTTTCTCAATCTCAACTTCGAAGGCAAAAATGGCTGGAATCCTTGGAAGGTCAAGGCTTTCTTCAAGGAAATGGGACTTGAGCTTCCTGAGTTCTCTGACATCGAAGATGTTGTCAAGGAACTTGCAGACAATGGCACTGCAATTTCTTTCGATCTGAAAACCAAGAACGATTTCTTGAACACCAAGATCACCGAAGTTTTGGAAAACTACGAAGATCCTACTGGTGATGAAGAAGGCGAAGCTTCTGACTTGCCTTCTGCCGAAGATGTCGATGCGATGTCAAAGGAAGAATGCCTTGAGTTTGCTGAAGAAAATGGCATTGAGCTTTCAAGCAAAATGCTCAAGAAGATGCAGGCTCAAATCAAGGAATGGATCGCTTCTCAGGCAACTGAAGAAGGCGAAGAAGAAGGCGAAGAAGATGATGGCAACAAGGATGCTCTCGTAGAGTTCTGCGTCAGTGCAGGAATCGATGACATTGATGATGACTCTTCTGCTGAAGACATCATTGAAGAGCTGAAGAGCTACGAATTCGAAGCTGACGAACTCTCTGATGAAGAGAAAGAGCTGCTGAAGAAGAACGGCTTGGAATCCATCATCAAAGGTCCAGCAAAGACAGTGAAGAAAGGCACCAAGAAGTAAATTCTTCCAGTGATCATCATGGCTTGTGGATGTAGTCGCCGTAAACCCAATCCTATAACGGACACGGTATGATCACTTTCGCCGATTTAGCTCAGTGGTAGAGCACTTGATTTGTAATCATGTGGTCGAGAGTTCGAATCTCTCAATCGGCTTAGTTAAACAAGGAGTAACACAATGGCAACAACTATCAGTGAACTTTTGACAGACATTTCAAATGCATCTTCACGTGCAGAAAAAATGTCACTATACAATGAAGGCTTAGAACAATGGCCACAACTGGCAGAAATTTTCTCATACACATACAACAAATCAAAAATGTATGGTATTCAAGTTGATGTAACAGGTATCAAAGGCTCTGGACTATACACTCTTGAATCTCATTGGCTTCAAGTACGTAACACACTTGATCTGCTGTCAGCAAAGCGCATCACTGGAAATGCAGCACGCGATGCTCTTAATACTTTACTTAAAAACTTTAGCACTGACGACATATACACAATCGGCTGTATCATCAACAGAAAGTTAAATGTTGGCCTACACCTCGGTCATGCCAGTGATTTCAACGTTGCATTAGCAAAGAAGCTTGAAGCAGTTAAGTTTGAGCTTGATGACACGTGGTATATTTCACGAAAACTCGATGGAGTACGCTGTCTTGCTTTTATTGGAAGAAACCAAGTCACATTTTACTCACGTCAAGAAAAGCCACTTTTCACACTTGACAAACTCAAAGCTCCACTTCTTGCTGCATTTCCTCCAGGCTACATTGTCGACGGTGAAGTTTGCATCATGAAAAATAAGAAAGAAAACTTCACTGCAATTGTGTCTGAAATTAAGAAAAAAGGACACACAATTGAGTCTCCACACTTCATGATTTTTGATGTTTTGAAGATCGAAGAATTCAATAATAACACAGGACGCTCTTTTGTAGAACGTTACGAATCATTATTTTCATTGCTTAACAAAAGTCCGTCTTCATATCTTTCTCCTGTAAAGCAAGTTCAATACACTTCTGAAGCATTTGCATACTATCTAGATCATGCAAAGAGTATGAAATGGGAAGGTCTAATGCTTCGAAAAGACGCACCATACAAAGGAGGAAGAAGCACTGATCTTCTTAAAGTTAAAAAGTTTAAAGATGCTGAATACAAAGTCAAAGCAATGATTCTTGGAGATATTACAACAACAGAACCTGGCAAAGGTCAAGTAACTCTCAAAAATGTCTGCTCCGCTCTTATCATTGAGCACAAAGGAAATGATGTGCATGTTGGAAGTGGACTTACAAAAGAGCAGCGTATTGAATGGTCAAAAGCTCCATCGAAAATTTTGAACACTATTATTACTGTAAAGTACTTTGAAGAAACAACTAACAAGGAAGGAAAGAAATCTCTTCGCTTCCCTGTTCTTATTGCAACTCATGGAAAAGAAAGAGACATCTAACATGAAATACACAGCGTTTGACGTAGAAACAACTGGCTTTCGTAAGTATGAAGGTGATCAAATCTTTTCTTATGTCATCACAGACTGGAATGGAAATTCAGATGTGCGACGTATTAAATGGACTCCAGGTACTCTTGAATTTCAACAAGATCCTAACTTCATTTACTTACAAGAGTATTGGGCAGATACGTCTATTGCAAAAATTATGCACAATGCAAAATGTGACTATGGTTTTTGCTTGGCAAATGGGATTCATATACCATCGAATACTGAGTTTCATGATACAATGCTAATGTCTCAAATGTTGCAGAACTTAGCAGCCTCACATGCCCTAGACTCTTTGTCCGAAGCAATTTATAAGTATCAAGCGCCAAATGACAATGACATTGCCAAAGAAGCAAAGAAACTGGCAAAAGCATACTTAAAAGAAAATCCAGATTCACGTATTGGATTATCTGGTTATCAATTTGTAGACGAAGAGCAAATGAACATCTATCAGGTTGCTGACGGCGAACGCACAATGTTACTATACAAGTGCTTTGCGCCAAAGTTGTTTGCATCACCAGAGATGTGGAAAGACTATCTAAATGAGCTTGATCTTCTTATTGCAACAATTGAAGAAGAAGAGCATGGCATCACTGTTGATATACGCCAAAGTAAAAAGCTGCAGCACTATCTTAGAACAGAACTTGATATTGTCAAAGAAAAATCTCTTGAAATCATTGGGCGTGATGTCAACTTTAACTCATCAGATCAAGTTGCAAGGCTTCTTACAGAAGATCTTGGTTTAAAGATTGAACATACAACTTCTAAAGGCAAAGCATCAGCAGCAAAAAATGTATTGATGGATTTACGTGATGAGCATCCACTGATCGACATGATTCTAAAACATCGTGCATTTGACAAAGGCATCACAATGGTAGAATCATATCTTGACTTGATGGATCCTAAAACACAACGAATCCATGCAAACATCAAAACGAATCAGGCAGTCACTGGACGTCAATCTTGCTCAGAACCCAACTTACAAAATGTGTCACGAGAAGCTTCATTGCGCACAGCGTATTCAGTTCCAGCGAGACGTTGCTTTCGTGCTGATGAAGGTCATGTTCTTTTCTTGGTTGACTATGCAGGTATTGAGTTTCGTCTCATCGTTGCTGAATCAGGAGAAGATGAATTCATTGATGTGATGAAGCGTGGCGATGATGTTCATGATGTTGCTTCTTCTTGCTTATATAATGACAATTGGAAGCTCATGGAACTTCTCATGAAATCTCCAACAGGTGTTAAAAAGCCTGAGTGGTATCTTCATGAAGAAAAACGTCTGTATGCAGGAAATCCCGGAAAGTACGAAAATGATTTTTACTCTCTTGCAAAAACTATTCGCAAAAACGCACGTGATGGAGCTAAAAACTACGAGTTTGGCATTTCATATGGTGGTGGCTTTGGAGCAATTACAGCATCGTTGATTGGCTTAACAGATAAAGAAAAAAGAGAAGGTCATCAACGCTTTTGTAAAAGATGGCCACGTGTGGCATATTTCACACCAAACATTATCAAACAAATTCGTGAAAATGGCTATATCACCACATCATTTGGACGCAGACTTTACGTTAGAAGATCAGAAGCATACGCTGGATCAAATTACTTGATTCAAGGTTCTGCTGCTGGTATCTTAAAGAGAGCGCAAGTTAGAATTCGAGAATACTCACGTTTTGAAGTCAACAACACAATTCGACCACTGGTGCCTATTCACGATGAGTTGATTATCAAATACCCACGTTCATTATTGTCACAATCAAACTATATTCTTTCGGACATAAGTCATCTGATGACATTTCATCCAGAGATTCGCGTTCCTCTTGAAGTAGAGTGGAAAATGACAACTTCGAACTGGGCCTCAGCAAAACCTTTTAAGGTAGAAAAGCCACAAGATTGGAAATTCGCAAGTGATATCACAATTTGAGGAACACATGACACGAGCAAAAACAACTCCCACTTCTGCAGATCTTATTCGTTTAATCTGCAGAAAGTTGAACATACCACATGATTCACGTAGACCACCCTCTTCGTTATCACGTTTTTCGTACGAGCAACTTCTTAGACTACATGCAGTTGTCAACAATGGAGTAGATAAATGAGTCTACTTCGTCACGAGAATTTAAAAGCGTTCAAGCAACTTGGCTTTATGCCCGAAAAAGTTGCAGGAAATCAAGTCATTGGCACATGTGTGTTTTGCTCAAGTCATGATAAAATGTATTTGAATCCTTTAAAGAAGACATGGGACTGCAAAAAATGTGGACGTCAAGGTGGCTTCAAAACATTTCTACACGAAGCAGCAACTGTCTTTAAGTCCAATTTCAAAGGTCAAGAAGCAATGGCATTTTCTAACTCAAGAAGTTTGCCTATCTCAATAATGAAGTCTCACGATCTTGGCTACAATCCTGCTAATGAGTCGTTTGTTCTTCCTATCTATAATGTAGAGCACTCTGACATTTGGGATTTGAGAATCTACAAAGACAAAAAATTCATGTCATTGTCTGGATGTCAAGTTGGCTTGTTTGGATGGGACAAGATAAATCCTTCTGCAGATACAGTGTGGCTATGCGAAGGAGAATGGGACAAAATGGCTTTAGAGGTGATATTAGAAGAAAATAATGTCACAGATCCAGTTCTTGCAGTTCCAGGAGCTGGCACGTTCAAAGCAGAATGGGTATCTTTGTTTGATGGCAAAATCGTTCATGTTATGTATGATCACGATGATCCTGGTAAGAAAGGAGCTAATAAAGTTGCTCTCGCTCTTGCAACAAATACTAAATCATTGAAGTTCGTACACTGGCCAAAAACAAAGAAGACTGGCTATGATGTGCGTGATTATTTGATTGAGAATAAGCTAAAGAAAGCATCACGTCTTGATAGACTAGAAAAGATGCTAAAAGATCATCCTCCAGAAATTGAAGGAAATCAAAATGTCACAGTGTCAAAAGCAACAACAAAAGTTGACAAATACACTGGGCAATACATAGAGCGTGAAAAGATTCACGAAGCGTATAGAAAGTGGCTGTATCTACCTTATACTGATGTGCTTGATGTAATGTTTGGCACAATGATTGCGAATCGTCTTGACGGTGATCCTTTGTGGCTTTTCTTAGTTGCTCCTCCTGGTGGCACTAAAACTGAGCTGATCAATTCAATTTCTTCAGCTCCCAACACTGTCACAACTTCATCACTAACATCAAAATCACTTGTGTCTGGTGCCAATACTGCAGGCGGTGGTGATCCTTCACTTATTCCAAAGCTTGATCAAAAGGTACTTTTAGTTAAAGACTTCACAACAATCTTGAACATCAACGTCGTAGAGCGTGATGCAATCTTTGGTATTTTACGCGATGCGTATGATGGAAAAACAGAAAAAGACTTTGGAAATGGCATTCACAGATCGTATATCTCAAAGTTTGGTATCATATCAGGTGTTACTCCAGCGATTGAGCTATACACTGAAGGTAACACATCTCTTGGTGAAAGATTCCTTCGTTATGATATTCCAATTCCACATGATGCAAAAGGACGACACGAGTATCTTTTACGAGCAGAGCAAAATGCTGGAAAAGAAGTTCAAATGCGCAAGGAACTAGCTGACATTGGCACAGCAGTTCTTTCTCATGACTTTAAGAACATTCCTGTCATTGATGCAAAAATCAAAAATCAGACTATTGCTCTTGCTCAATTCCTGGCAAAAATGCGCGGCACAGTGGTTCGTGACAAGTTCACAAAAGAAATCACACATAACGCATTTTCAGAACTTGGAACTCGTATCGTAAAACAATTCACAAAGCTAATGTATGGCATTGGAATGTATCGAAATGTCTCAATGGTTGACAATGATATTTATGATATTGTCAAACACATGGCATTATCTACTGTGCCTCATCGACTTGAAAAGATTATTCGTTACATGTATGAAGATGATCCTGAAAGAGCATACAAGGTTGATGAAATATCATCTCACTTAAAACTTCCTGCAATGACATGCTCACGTCTTCTTGAAAACTTGGATATGCTAGGAGTAGTAAATCAACAAAGAGAATCGATGCTTAAGACAGAATGGACATTGAATGAAGATGGCATTTATCTTATTGAGGAAGGAAAAATTTATGCATAATACTTTTTGCAACAAACTGAATGTAAACTTTTGTAAAAACACGCACTGCTCTGTTGTCAGTCTGACATACGCAGAACAGCACGAAATTTAAGAGGGTATAAACCTATGGCAACACAAAACGACGCTGACAGAGAGCTCCAGACGACAAAACCAAAGGCAGATTTTGCTGTTCTGATGTCTGTGCAAAAAAGATTTCAGCTACGACTTGGAAAGGAGGACCTTTTCAATGATGTAGAGTTTATCAAAGAGCAAGCAATGGCTTTAATGATTGAAGTCGCAGAAGCTTTGAATGAAACTCCATGGAAATCCTGGAAGAAAAATCAACAGCTTAATCTTCCAGCATTTCGTGAAGAGCTTGCAGATATTCAGCTATTCTTGATCAATCTTGTTATTGCATCAGGATTGTCAGCGGATGGCTTTATTGAACTGTGTAGATCAAAACAACGACTCAATGAATCACGTCAACAGGAAGGCTACTAATGGGAAGCTTCGTATCACAATCACATCAGCTCATCACCAGCGCTGACAAAGAGTTTATTTATCGACTCATTGAACTTGCTGGTCGTACGTGCTACAAGTCAGAAAATCTTATCACAGAAAATTCTGCTGAGAAGTTTATTCGTGGACTTATCTCTGCAGGTCACGAATCAGTGCTGGAGCATGCATCAATCACAATTCGATTTGTCACTGATCGTGGAGTAAGTCATGAGCTTGTGCGTCATCGAATTGCTTCTTACTCTCAAGAATCAACTCGATACTGCAATTACTCAAAAGATAAGTACTCCAATGAAATCACTTTTGTCACACCACATTTTGTAGATGATGAATATGATGGCACTAACCCATCACATGTTGCTTTTGTGACTGCATGTGCAGAAAGTGAACGTGCATACTTCAAGCTTCTTGAATGTGGATTAAAGCCACAAGACGCACGTCAAGTTCTTAACAACGCAGTAAAAACAGAAGTTGTTGCAACATTCAATATGCGTTCACTTCGAAACATGCTTTTACAACAATGCTCCACAAAAGCACATCCACAAATGAGAAAGCTTATGACACCGCTTCTTAATGAACTCGTTGAGATGTTACCAGCGCTTTTTGAAGACATTCATAATGCCATCAACAAAATTAACTCATAAGGAGACGCACATGGCTCACGAAACTCTACATCCGTTTGATCCACTTGGTGTTATGACACCACAGCCATACGAACATCCTTACATGTTCTACATTGCTTCTGGATGGTTTAATCAGCAGCAAGCAAAAGATCTTGAGGACATCAAGCATATTCTTGATGGCTTTGAAATCAAATACTTCTCTCCAAAAGATGAAGTCATATGCCCACCAAATGCAAACTACAAACAACGCAATTCTGTGTTTCTAGGCAACATTCATGCGATTGATGATTCTAAATATGTGATTGTCAACACACGTGACAAAGACATGGGAACAATCTTTGAAGCAGGATACGCGTATGCAAAAAACAAAAAGATCATTTATGTTGCATTTGGCTTGCAAGGTCAATTCAATTTAATGCTTGCGCAATCTGGAGTTTGCGTTTGCACAACGCATGCGCAACTCATGTATGCTGTTCAAAAATGTCACGATGGGCAAGATCCAAGAACACAATATGAAGGAGAAATAGAATGACACAGTCAGGTGATATTCTTCGTCCTATCGTTGAGTTCATTGATGAAATTTATTCATTGAAAACTCTTATTCGATATAATACAACGCCACGCTTGAACAATGAGTCAGTGGCAGAGCATTTGGCATTTACATCTCTAATCGTTCTTCGATTGCGTGAAGTCTTTTCTTTTAACTTAGAACGCGCTTTGATGATGGCTTTGACACATGATATTCCTGAAATCTACACTTCAGATGTGCCACATCCAATCAAAAAAAGTTTTCCTGCGCTCAAGAAAGCTCTTGAAGAAGTAGAACTACATGCATGGAGCAATTATCCAGAACACTGGATGAAAGCAAATATCGAGATGGAGTCGGGAAAAACTCTGGAATCATTGATCGTGCAGCTTGCTGATGTTTTATCTTGCGTGCAATATACAGAGCACGAAGTGAATCTTGGAAATAACTATATGACTCCAATCAAACAAACATCAACAACACGTGTTCTAGCATTGCTAGACAAACTTCAAAAGGAGTATCCTCATGCTTACAATAATCTTTGAAGGAGTAGACAAATCTGGAAAGTCTACTTTGATGAAAGCATTCAACAAAATATCAAACTTTAAACATGTGTGCATTGATCGTGCGTATGTGTCTCACATTGTGTATTCAATGAATCGAAAAACAGAAGTGGAAAATATGATTCATTTTCCTGTCGCAATGGACACAATGAATCATATTCCCGGTCTAGTTATTGTTCACGTCACCGCAGAAGTTTCATGCATCAAGTCACGCTGTGAGTTTCATGAAGAGACTCCGTTTGATATAGAAGCAGATTCATTTAGGTTCTCTGTTGTCATTGATGCTATGAAGCAGCTATGTCCAGAGATTCCTATACTAACCATTGACACCACATCTCTGTCAATTGAAGATAGCGCAAGTCAAGTACTTGATGCAATCAACGAATTGGAGAAAGTGCTATGAGAATCAATCATCAACACAGGAGATCAGAAATGACTGAGTATACATCCACAGAAGAAGCAGTAGAGTTTCCAATGGAGCTTCGTTTTAACGAAGAGCCCACAAATGAAATTATACCCAGTAATGAGACAATCGGCGTTGATATGCTGGATTACCCACGTGGTGACTTTCGTGAGCGCTGCTTTGACATGATTATGTCTACATGGCAAGATACTGTAGGTGAATACCAAGTGCCAAAGACAAAGTCAACTGTTCAAGACACATTCATGAAGTTGCTTACTGGCAAAGTCCTACCCAATTCAATGGAGCATCTCACGTTTATGTTCCGAATCTCTGGTATAACTCTGGTTGAAATCACACACATTCTTCGTCACAGAATGTTCTTTTCAATTCATGCTCAATGCACTGCAGATCGTTTTCTTACACATGACTCTGCAATGATTCCAACCAGTATTATTGGCACAGAGTTCGAAGCAGAGTACGTCGAGTTGACAAAGCGCACAAAGCAATTGTATCAAGACATGTGTGATTCTAAAAAGATTTCTATTATGGACGCACGATATATCTTGCCACGAAATCAACGTTACTTCTACTATGTGGGCATGAATTTGAAGGATGCCATTGCATTTATCAAACAACGTCGTTGCACAGCAATTCAACCAGAGCTTGACAATGAAATTGCAAGACAGTTGTTTGTGCATATTTCAACCATCATTCCAGAACTTAAACAGGTGATGTCACTTCAATGTGATCATACGTGTCACACCACTTTTGGTAATGAAGAGCACACAACTCGTTTGTATCAGCCAGATGCCAATCATGCAAAAATTATTTCTGCAAAGAAAAAGCAAAACATAAATCCAGATAACTATGTTTATGGCGCAACGCGTGAAGACATGGGCTCATTTTACCCACACTCTGAAGAGATGTAGAATGGCATTCACACACACGTACAATCACAGTGTTAAAGCAGTGTATCCTGCAATGAGACAAGCAGATAAGATTTCTTTGTTATCACAATGTGACAGAGCAAAAGTTGGCTGCGTGTTTGTGGCTACTTCAGGAGACATTCTTGTTGCTTCAAACAATCACTCTCACGGTGGTATGAAAAGTGGACACTCATGCATTACTACTGGTCACGAACTGATTGATCAACATTGCTGTGCGACTACCCATGCAGAAATAGCATGTATCGTTGCAGCAATGAAGAATGCTATTTCACTTGAAGATTGTGTGTGTGTTGTCACTCACACTCCATGTGTGTCTTGTTCAATTGCTTTAATTGAAGTAGGCATCAAACTTCTGTATATCAAATCACGATACAAAGAAGTCCCACAAACGTATCAGTGGTTCATGAAAAAGGGAATACGAGTGTTTGACTGGAACTTTAACCTTTTGGAGTGGTAAAAATGTACAGTGAGACTTTGTATACCTTTTGTACTACAAACGTAATAAAATCGCACTATTTAGGGGGTAGGGGCCCCCTACGGGTTTTGTATACCTTTTTAACTACATATTTACTACTACATAACGTTAAGGTGGGGTTTTCTTAACGTAAATGTATACTCTTCATACCTTTATGTTAAGAATAAGAAAAAGAAAAAGAAAAATAAAGAAAGAAAGAAGAGAGAAGAAAGAATGAGAGTAGCAAAACACGGAGAGTTGAAGATGAGTAGTAAGTTTGTAGTACAAAAGGTGTTAAAAACGCATAAGAGCCATTACCCCCTAAATAGAGCGTTTTTAGTTAAATTGTAGTAAGAAAGTAGTACGTTTTGAGCAAAATCTAACGAAAACGAGGACTTGATGAAAAGAGGAAGAAAAATCACAACACAAAAAGCTGCAATTGACCCTCAGCAAGTGCTTGGTGATTTAGTAAAACATGTTGACTTGAATTTCATCGCAATGGATCAAGATGGAAGCTGGTGGGCATGGAAAAGACAACCTGCAATGATGGTTCAATCGAAAGGTTGGTTCGCTCCAGGAAGTCATATCAAGATCAAAAGTGGCATTTTATCGCCAGCGAAAGACTGGAAGACTAGTCTTTTGTCTCTTTCACAACCAACCGAAGAGGAGAATTATGATGGTTGAAAAGTACGCATTGACGCAGTTTGACAAAACTGTAATCATGAAATTTAACTTTTTAACAATGGAATTGACCATTGGAGGATACTCCAAGCATCGTCAATTCATTGAAAGTATCATTCAACAATACTGGAATCTTGCTGAATTTCCTGAAATGAAATTTCCACAGAAAAACAAAGTACGATACACAACACGTTGTGTGATTGCAAAATATCGTAGTGTTGTTCAAGCAATGATTGCAGACGGTGCAGTCATTGTTGAACAAATTCGTGCACATGGGAGGATGCTATGAATTTTCCATTAGAAAAGACGCATGAATTTTCTCATGGTGAGTATATGAAGACAGTTCATTTACAGATCTTTGCAGGAGAGAGTCTTTCTTCTGCTGCAAATAAAGAAGAAGCAATGAAAAACAGTGTTGAACAGCTTGACGCAATTCTTTTCAACACATTTCTTATGTCACCACGTGAAGCTCAACTCATGAAAGACACACATTCTATTATGACTTCAGTCATGGAACAAATCTACGGACGTGATGAATTTACCACTTTTATCTCAAATACAGAAAAAGGAATCCAGACCTATGACACAGCGCTTCCCTAACGAATCTCAAGAAGCATACAAAATTCGTCGTGCGTATGAGAAAACAAAAATGCAGCAACAGCTCAAAGGCACCGTTGTTACACCAGTGAACTCATTCAATCGTGAAAAGAAAAGAGCTCTTGAATTTCATGATGTGAAAAATCAGCTCAACACTAAAATCATGGAAACACTAGAATTCGGCAAAAAGCTTAACATTACAGCTCCTGAATTCGTTTCTGCAAGAAAAAGTTATTTTATGTATAAGCAGCATGCTTCACGAGAGTGGCTTGAATCACATTTAAGTTCACTAGTACAAATCGTGAAGAAGAATCTTCCAAGAGAATAATCAACTTAATCTTAAAGGACATTATGCCTTATAGACCATGTAAGATATGTAACGAACAAGGAAGCATTCTAGGTGAAGATTGCACTGAATGCAATGGCACAGGCTTAGCTTATGTTGAAAATGAAACATACGAACATCTTGAGCATGAAGACTTTGCAATTGATGAGGATGACTTATGAGTGATACTCATCGTGTTAGAATCGATACACAAGACTTCATTGAAGACTCTAAAAAGCTTCTTGGAAGAGATTGGCCAAAAGCCATTGTTCATGCATTAGAACTCACAGCAAAACACACTGAAATGATGGAACGAGCAAATACTCGTGAAAACTTTAAGTTGCATACAGACTGGATTCCAAAAAATATCAATGCATTTCCAAAAACAGTGGGTCAAAGACGAAAAATTGAAAGTGATTTCAGACGTCGTCACGAAGGTTTTGCTGCTGTTCAAACATCACAAAATATCAATTGGATGTCAATGCATGAAGATGGTGGGACCAAAACACCCAAAGGCAAAACACTTTCACTTCCAGGGCCTTCTTCTAAGAACTACAGCTTCTTGACAGCAACTGGCAAAACGAAGCAAAAATGGGAACCACAGACTTTGCTTAAAGGATACAATGCAAAGCCTTGGGTAAAAGGCTCTAAACACCCTGGAGAACGCGGACATGGTAAACGATTGCCGTTCATCATTCGTGGAAGAGGTGGAGTGCCACTATTGGTACGAAGAAAAACCAAGAAATCAGGACCGCTAGAAACTCTGTATGTCTTTAAACCAAAAGCAGATATTAAAGCAACGTGGCACTTCGAGGAGAAAGGCTATAATTTTGTAAAGAGTAACTATGAGAAGTATTTCAATTATGCATTAGATGTTGTAATTAAGAAATATAGCGCAGGTAACTCATGAGCGGGCAAATGTTGTTCATGTCCAGTGTTGTTGCACTACTGGTTGTGTATGTTATACTTTATGCATACACACGCAGAAGAGATAAGCACACACGTCCGCACTTTGTTATTTCTTGTCTATACTGTGGAGCACTGGAGATATGCACGATGTATAACTACTCACGTTGTTTCTTCATTATACTTAGTCTTTTGATTGTGTATCAATATCTGAGACTACTGTGGAAAATTATCATTAGCGTGAAGCATCGAAGAGATATAGAGAGCTTTGATAGAACAATGGATGATACATTTTGGAATAGATATTCATAAACTGGAAAGGGGCTAAAGTGAAGAGTACAATGATTCATTTTGAAACACTCGGTTCCTTTCGGAGGGCTGTGAAAGTGGGTAACTCGGAGGC